>Ga0315282_10004580_pt1 | contig 23987 bp, 17 predicted proteins | sample YL17G07_20_MG_FD_203693 | JGI IMG/M metagenome (GOLD analysis project Ga0315282, IMG submission 203693) | Sediment microbial communities from Yellowstone Lake, YNP, Wyoming, USA - YL17G07_20 | ecosystem: Environmental > Aquatic > Freshwater > Lake > Sediment | place: USA: Wyoming | collected... | reverse complement strand
ACGCATCTGCGCGTGTCGATGGCCATTCCGTATCGCGCCATCCCCCTACGCCTCCGCCTCGATGGTCACGAAATTCACGTTCATGCCGGTGCCGCCCATCAGCGGATCGGTGGCCACGCGCGTGACCAGCTGCGCGTCGGACGCGCCCTTGCCCAGCGCACGCGTGAGCATGCGCGAGGTGTGGCCGAAGCCGTGAACCATGTAGACGCAGTCCGGCCGGATGCGCTCGGTTGGTTTCACCTTCACGCGGTTGCTCACCACCCCGTCCTGGTTCTTGAGGCGCACGTAGTCGCCGGTGGCCACCCCCAGGCGCGCCGCCACCTCGGCGTGAATCCACACTTCGTTTTCGGCCATCATGTCGTGCAGAATCGGGTTCGTCTGCGTGCGGCTGAACGTGTGGACGGGCGCCCGCCCGAAGATCAGCCGGAACCAGCCTTCCGGCGGCCGAATCGGCGCGGTGTACTTCGGCACCGGGTCGAAGCCCGCCTCGCGCAGCTGCGTCGAGTAGAATTCGATCTTCCCCGACGGCGTCGCAAACGCCGGCGCGAGGCCCTCCTCGTAGAACACCGGCCGCTTCGCACCACGGATCACGCCGGTCTGCTTCAGGTGCGTGAAACTGATACCGGCGCCCTTCAGCCGCGTCTCCAGGTACTGCTCGATCGTCTCCCAGGGATAGAACGCGCCAAGCCCGAGCTTGCGGGCGAGGGTGCGCGCGATCCACCAGTTCGGCTTCTGATCGTGCGGCGCGCGCACGACCGGCTGGCGCAGCGCCACGAACGGCTCACGGAACCACTCGACGTCCAGCTCGTCGTACCGCTCCAGGTAGGTCGTCTCCGGCAGCACCACGTCGGCCCAACCGGCGATCCCGCTCGGGATGACGTCGACGACGACCAGCAGATCCAGTGCCTGGATCGCGCGAATCGTTTCGGCCTGGTTCGGCAGCGCCTGAATCAGATTGGTGGCATAGACGACCCAGCCCTTCACCGGATACGGCTGTCCGGTGATCGTCGCGTCCCGGATCGCGGTGGTGAGCGTTTCACTGGCGTACGGGTACTTCGACTTCGGATTGACGTCGCCGCGCGCCGGCTTCGGATACGGCGGGTACGGATAGCCGGGAACCTCCATCGGCGTCGCCGTCCAGAATCCGCCGCGACGTCCCCAGCTGCCCATCAACGCGTTCAGCAGCGCGATCGCCCGGCTCCGCTGGCTGTCGTCGCCGTACCAGGCGGTGTGACGTCCCGGATGGATCAACGTCGCCGGACGGTACCGCGCCATCTCGCGCGCGGTTTCGCGAATCACCTGCGGGTCGATGCCGGTTTCGGGGTAGGCCCACTCGGGTGTGCACGCCGCAATCTCCGCCTTGAACGCGTCGAAGCCGAACCCGTGCGCCTCGACGTACGCCTTGTCGTACAGCCCCTCGTCGACGATCACGTTCATCCACGCGAGCAGCAGCGCCAGGTCGGTACCGGGGCGGATCGGCAAGTAGTACTTCGCCTTGCTCGCCGCAACCGAGAAGCGGGGATCGACAACGATGATGGACGCGCCGGCGCCAACGGCCTCGGCGAACTCCTGCACCTGCGTGTTGTGCATGTTCTCGCCCAGGTGCGAGCCGATGAGCACCAGGCAGCGGGCGTTGCGGATATCGGTGCGCTCCGGCGAACCGACGTCCTCGCCGAAGGTCAGCGTGAAGCCGACGTCGCGCGGCCCGCGACACTGGCCGAAGGACGGGGCCGCAAGGTTGGGCGTGCCGAACGCCTTCATGGTGTGCCGGATGAAGGTGCCGCCGATGCCGTGCGAATAGACGCCGACCGCTTCAGGACCGTACTCCGCCTTGATCGTCTGCAGCCGGTTCGCAACGTAGTTCAGCGCCTCGTCCCAGGTGACCTGCGTCCATTCCTCCTGGCCGCGCTTCTGGCGTCTCAGCAGCGGATACTTCAGGCGGTCGGGGTCGAAATGGGCGCCCACGCCGCCGGTGCCGCGCGGGCAGAGGCGGCCACGGCTGAGCGGGTCGTCCGGATTCCCTTCGATCTTCCACAACCGGCCGTCCTTCACGGTCGCGATCGCGCCGCACTTCCAGAAACACATGTCGCAGAAGGTCGGCACGCGCCGGATTCCCCTCTCGGCCGGCGCCCCGGTCAGGATCGGCCCGGCGATCTGCCCGGTCGCGGCTCCGGCGGCCGCCAGGCCGGCGGTGGCGCCGGAGATCTTCAGGAAGCGGCGTCTGGAAAGGGGGAACATCGTGTAAGTCCTTGCTCCACAGCGACTTCAGCGGTCCGGCGCGCCGGCCTGAATGCCGAGATTGTGAAAGATTGCACAATCGCCGGCGCGGCGACGGAGGGCTCTTTCCAGGGATTCACGGGCCGCAACATCGGTTACGGGGGAATTAGCACGATTGTAGCATCGGGTCGGCCGTTGCGCGGTCACCGCCTCCTACGTCCGCTTCGTCTTCGTCGTCGTCGTCGCCGGCCGGCTGGTGTACTTCACGATCTCGAACCATAGCAGGCTGAGGAACGCCGCACCCGCGCACAGCAGGATGTCACGCGCGTCCAGACGCGAGAAGCGGAACAGGTTCGTGAGAAACGGCACGTAGAGCACGAGAGCAAGGACGCCGAGCGCGAGGCCCGACACCCACCAGAGCGCCGCGTTCCAGCGGCCGAGCGTGGAAAAGACGATTCCCGACCATGTCCGGTTGCCGAAGATCAGCCCGACGTTGGCGAACACCAGCGTCGTGAACGCGAGCGCCCGCGCGGTCGTTTCCGCCTGGCCGCGCGCAAGGGCGAGGCCGAACACCAGCATCTCGACGATGAGCACGCTCGCGCCCTGGAGCAGGCCGACGGCGATCATCCGGCGCCCGAGCAGCGGCCGATCCGGGTCACGAGGCGGCCGCCGCATGACGTCCTTCTCTTCGGGCTCCACCTCGAAAACGACCGAGCAGGCGGGATCGATGATCAGTTCCAGGAAGACGATGTGCACCGGGAGCAGGACGAGCGGCCAGCGCAGGATGACCGGCAGCAGCGACAACCCGGCGATCGGCACGTGGATCGCGAAGATGTAGGTCATCGCCTTCTTGAGATTGTCGAAGATGCGGCGCCCGAGGCGGACGGCCTTGACGATCGACGAGAAGTCATCGTCGAGAAGCACGAGCGAGGAGGATTCGCGCGCGACGTCACTCCCCCGCCCGCCCATGGCGATGCCGATGTGCGCCGCCTTGAGCGCCGGCGCGTCGTTGACGCCGTCGCCGGTCATCGCGACGATCTCGCCGTTCGCCTTCAGCGCGGTGACGATCCGCAGCTTCTGTTCGGGCACGACTCGGGCGCAGATGTTCACCGTCGCGATGCGTCGCCGCAGATCCTCGTCGTCGATCGCGTCCAGCTCGGCGCCGGTGATGTACTCGTGGCGCGGCTCGAGGCCAATCTGCGCGGCGATGTTCTCCGCGGTCCCCGGGTAATCGCCCGTGATCATGACCACGCGGATGCCGGCGTCGTAGCATTCGCGGATGGCCGCCGGAACGGCGGGACGAATCGGGTCGGCCAGGCCGAAGAGGCCCAGGAATTCAAACGTGTAGTCGTGCTGCTCGGGCGGAAGCGGCCTCTGCGGACGGAACCTGGCACGCGCGACGGCAATCAGCCGCAGCCCTTCGCTCGCCATCGTGGCAACCGGCTCATCGAGTGCCTGGACGCGCGCCTCGCTCAGGTGGCACAGATCGACGATCGCTTCCGGCGCGCCCTTCGCCGCGATGACGTAATCAGCGCCGTCCGGCGACTTCCACACCTGCGACATCGCCAGCAGCGAAGGCGACAGCGGGTACTCGCGTACCAGCGTCCAGTCGCCGTGCAGGTGCTCCGTCTGCGCCAGATCGCGGAACCCGAGGTGGCGGAACGCCTGTTCCATCGGATCGAACGGTTCCGGGCGGCTGCCGAGAATGCCGAATTCGACCACCTCGTGGAACGCCTCGGGCAGCCCGGGCGGCCGGTTCGGCGCGCGCGTGTCGAGATAGCGGCCGTTTGCGAAGATCTTGGCCACCGACATGCGGTTCTGCGTCAGCGTGCCGGTCTTGTCGACGCAGAGGACCGTCGCCGCGCCCAGCGTCTCGACCGCGGCGGTCCGGCGTGTCAGCACCTGGCTCTTCGACAATCGCCAGGCGCCGAGCGCCAGGAAAATGGTGAGAACGACGGGAAACTCTTCGGGCAGGATGGCCATCGCCATCGTGATGCCGGCCAGGATCCCGTTCAGCCAGTTGCGATTGGTCAGGCCGTAGATGACGATGACGGCCGCGCAGAGCCCGACGCCGACGATAGCCAGGGTACGCACGATGTGACGGGTCTCACGCTCGAGCATCGTCTGCTCGGGGGTGATCGTCTGCAGCGCCCGGCCAATCTTCCCGAGCTCGGTGCGCATGCCCGTCGCCTGCACCCGGGCGATGCCCTGGCCCGTTACGACCAGCGTTCCGGAGTACACGAACGGCAGCTCGTCGCCCCCCGGCCGGTCGAACGGCTTGACGCCATCCCACGACAGCTTGCGCACCGCCACCGATTCGCCGGTCAGCAGCGATTCGTCGGCTGAAAGGTTCACGCAATCGAGCACGACCGCGTCGGCCGGCACGCGATCGCCCTCGTTGAGCAGCACGATGTCGCCAACGACGACGTCGCGACCGGAGATGCGCCGGCGCTCTCCTCCCCGGATGACCAGTGCGCGGGGACTCGAGAGGTCGCGCAACGCTTCCAGCGCGCGCTCCGTCTTGCGCGTCTGGTACAGCGTGATGCCCATCACCACGATGACGAACGCGAGCAGGAACAGCGCTTCTTCGAGATCGCCGAGCAGCAGGTAGATGCCGCCGCTGACGATGAGCAGCAGGAACATCGGCTCGCGGACGACATCGAGCGCGATCTCGAAGAGGGTCCGCTGCCGGCTGGTGGGCAAATCGTTGTAGCCGTCAACGCGCAGCCGTTCGGCCACTTCGTCGTCGGTCAGCCCGACGAGGGTACTGGTGTCGAAGTCTTGAACCATCAGCAGCGCGTGGTCGGTTGGTCGAACACGAACCTAGGATAGCAGAGGGAGTGCGGACGCAGGCGTGCGACCGAATCTCAAGATGGACGAGCCGCGGTGTCACGACACCTGATCGAGCCCGCTGTCAAGGGCGGGCTCATAGGTGCAGAACGGTTCGGCCTCCATGTAGTCGCCGGTTTCCGAATACGCGCGCGCCCGGCAGCCCGCGCAGATGGCCTGGTAGCGGCACACGCCGCACTTGCCGAGGAACTCGCCCGGATCGCGCAGCCGGCCGAAGACGGGCGACCCCGACCAGATGTCGGCGAACGGCTGGTGGCGGACGCTGCCCGCGCTGACCGGCAGGTACCCGCAGGGGTACACCTCGCCGATGTTCGAAATGAAGCAGACCGCGGTGCCCGCCAGGCACCCGCGCGTCATCGTCGAGAGTGGCCGGCCGCCCGCCGGATCCGGCGCGGCCTTCAACTGCGTCCCATGCGCGATGAACGGCGTGCTGCGATCTCCCTGCTTCCGCTCGCCGACGATCCGCTGCGCGCGCACCCGAAAGTAGTGCGGAGCACACGTGGCCTTCAGATCGATCCCACAGGTCTTCGACTGGTCGTAGAACCAGTGCAGCACGCGCTCGTACTCGTCGGCCGGCAGCATCTCGCGATCCGCAATCGCGACACCGCAGCCCACCGGTACGAGCATGAAGATGTGCAGCGCATCGGCCCCGACCGACAGGGCGAGATCGAGCATGCGCGGCAGCTCCGCCACGTTGTGCCGCGCGATCGTCGAGTTGATCTGGATCGAGATGCCCTCGCCGCGCAGGTGGCGCAGCCCCTCGAGCGCGCGGGCGTGGGAACCGGGCAGACGGCGGAAGGTGTCGTGGGTTTGCGCGACCGCACCATCCAGGCTGACGGCCACGCGCGAGAATCCGGTCGCCCGGATGCGTTGCGCGATCGCACGGTCCACCAGGGTGCCGTTGGTGGCCAGCGCCATGCGGAACCCGCGGTCGCGCCCGTGGGCCGCGAGGTCGAAGATGTCGGACCGATACAGCGGTTCGCCACCCGAAAGAATCAGCACCGGCCTGGTCACCTCGGCCAGCTGATCGATCAGGTGCATCCCTTCTGCGGTCGTCAGCTCCGCCCGTGATCGTTCGGCTTCCGGAATCGCCCGGCAGTGCTGGCACCGCAGGTTGCAGGCCTTGGTCGTTTCCCAGAAGACGATGCGCAGCGGCGGAACCCGCGCGGCACCGGACGGCGCCCGGCCGCCAGCGTGCGGATTGGGGGTACTCATGGACCTCTCCGGGGATCGGACGCGATCCCCGCCCGATCTTGCCTCCACAGATTCACGCAGAACGTGCCGATCCGCAGATTCACGCAGATTCACGCAGGTTACCTGCCAATCCGCGTGAATTCGTGTGAATCCGTGGGCCGTCACGGTCTGCGCCGACCTGCGGAACACGTTTCAGTTGGACTTCTGGCTCGCGGCGGTGTTCAGGACCATCAGCCAGTCAATTGGACTGGACACCTTGTCCTTGCCGAACCTTACCGCCTCGTTTACCTGCGAGAACGCCGCATACGTCATCTCGCGTGTGTTCTCGTCGAGGACCGTGCGCACGTACGTGGCGTTCTCCGGGCGGATGAATCGGCCCGACTGATAGTCCGTGACGTATTTCGCCGCCACGGTCTCCGGATGCGCGCGCGTGTAGATGGCGAGGCACTCCGGCGTCCGGAACTTCAGCACGACGCCCTGATGCGTGATCACTTCGCCGGCGAACTTCACGTCCCTGATCTGCTTCTTGCACGTCTCGCAGACGTCGCCTGCAACCACCGGCACAGGCGCGAACGAGGAGCACGCGCACATCACCAGCGCCAGGGCAACGATCGCCGCGGTTTTCATGAGGCCCTCCTGCGCAGGGCTCCCCGCGGGTACCAATTTTGACCTCGACGCCGCACCGCTCCCGCGGGCGCCCCGAAGAAACAGCCGCCTGTCAGCGAATCTCCGGCTGACGCGCAAAGCTTAGCATCTTTTGGAGCATCGGTGCCCCGCTCCGCTCCCCCGCGTGCGCGAACAACGTGGGGCGCAAAGCGAGTGCCACGCGATTCCCTGAGGGATTTTGACGGTCTGCGGAAGACGGGCCGATGGATGACGGTTTCCCGGCATTGCACAGCGGGTGAGGCGGCAGGACCACTCTACCTGCCCTACCGGCCTTACGGGCCTTACCTGCCCTACCTGTCCCACCTGTCCTATCTGTCGAAGTGTCAGCCGAGGTGCGCGCCGGCCATGCCGCCGCGAGCGGCCAGGCGCGCCGCGTCCACACGCCGCGCCCGCAGCATCTCGTAGGCCAGCCAGCAGAGCGCCAAGCCCGCTACGACGCCGAGCGGAAACAGGAGAAACACGAAGATCCCCGTGTACGGGTTCCCGCCTCCTCCGCCACCAACGAGCAACGCGAGCAGCGCAAGGACGAACAGCACGCTGTCGAAGATCAGCAGGAAACCGGCCACGCCGACGACCACCCAGAACCCGTTGGCGACGCGTCGCGAAACGTGAACGGTAAACACGAGTCCTCCTGCGGGCACCGCGCCTGTTCAGCTCATGGTAGACGTGCAACCGTTCACGCGTCCCATGCGGGACATGCTGAACAGTCACTGAATGTCGGCGGATTGAGTTGCTCGTGGCAATCCTGATGCCGCGAGGATTCTCGAAGATTCAGGGACGATCCGCCTTGGCGCCGGCGGGAATCCGACGGCCCCACAGATGAGATGGTGCCTGGTGCTGAGTCCCGGGTTCAACCACCCTGCACCTCAGCACAAAGCACCGCACTCAGCACCCAGCACGAAGCACAAAGCACCCGTCAGAACAGGTACAGCAGTCGCGCCCAGAACGAGTTGGCCCTGTAGGGCCGGAACCCGTACCCGAGGAGGATGATGCCGGGGATGGCCGGCTTGTCCTCGATCTGCGACCCGAGCGCGAAGTCATCGACCGTGTAGCGGTCGTACCAATACATCAGGCCGGCCGCCAGGTTCCTGCGCAAGAAATACCGGATGTCGATCGTCGCCGTGTGCCAGCGATTGATCACAGGCGGCAACTGGGTGGGCGTCGACAGGACGCCGGGCGTCGGAATGCCGTACGTATAGGGAGACTCCGCCCGGTTGTAGTCGTAGGTGAAGCGAACCGCCGTCTTCGGGAACAGGTGCGCGAGCTCGAGGTTCGCCGCGACGTAGCGCACCTTCTCGTCTTCCGACAGTGTCCAGTCGCGCCGGGGATCGAGTTGCTGGCCGCTGAGGGGGACTGTCCCCCCGGTGCTGACCTGCCGCGACTGCTGCGAGGTCTTGTAGAGCTGGTAGCCGAACCCTCCGCCCACCGTGACCGCGTCGCTCGGCGTGGCATCGAGAAACACCGCATACCCCTGGCTGTTGCGATCCTGCAGGCCGAAGGTGTCCTGCGTCCCGTACTGCTGGTCCGGGAACGTGTCCTTGGTCGCCGTGATCGAGCCCGACACTGCCAGGTTCGCGACCGGCATGACCTGCAGCATTGCGGTGACCCGGTTGCGGTCCCGGTCGGCGATGTCGAACCTCCGGAGGCCGGGGTACTCTCCGGCATCGAGGAGGACCTCTTCGTCGTACTCCGACCCGCGGCGCCGCGCGTGTTCGAACACGCCGTGGAGGGAGACGATGCCCGTGCTCGCGGAATCAACCGAGGCGAACACGGCGTTGTCGGTGGTGATGCCGAACACGCGCTCGGTGCGGTTGTCGCGATTCAGCCGGTAGCCGCCGCTGATTGAAACCGCGCGGAACCTGGTCAGCGTCGCTTCCACGTCGAGCGCGTTGTCGCGGTGGTTGAAGATGCTCCTCGTCTCGACCGGTATCACGTCGTCGACGTCGTTCGACTGGTCGTACTGCACCAGCTGAAACGGCGAGTAGTCCGGCGTCCGGTCGTTGAAATCGTAGAGCCGGTAGCGCGCCGTGATGCCCAGCATTGTCGCCGGCCGCGTGGTGAACACGATGTTGGTGGCGATGCGTCGCGCATCGGTCTGCGCGGACGTGCGCGGCAGCGACGGCGTGGCAATCGCGGTGTTGATGGTGGCAGGCAGCAGCGTCTGGTCCTGCCGCCACGTCCCGACCGCGAGGCTGGCGGTCAGCCGGCTGTGTCCCGCCAGCCGGATCGCCCCGGCCCCCGTCACCGTGTGCGAGGTGCTGCCCGGCCACAGCGCCGTCCGGCCGCGCGAGCTTCCCGCCGTGGGGCTGTCGATCGCGCGCGACGGGTTGTCGATCGTCAGCGAATCCTGGTGGTCGGTGAACCACGACCCGTCGTAATTCACGCGCAACATCCCCCGGCTGTTGTTCCATTCCGCGCCCGCCGCCAGGTCCGTCGTCCGGGTGTCAACCGGCGCGGCGACTTCAACCGTCTGGCCGAACCCGAATGACATCCCCCACGGCTCGTCGCCGTTCTTGCGCGCGCTCGACAGGTTCACGTTCACATCGAGGTTCGGGGTGGGCGTGTAGAGCAGGTTGAGGGTGAGCGTGTCCCGCCTCGACCTCGTGTCGAACGCGTTGGCGAGCGCCTGGGCCGTGTAGAGCGGGATGAGCGACGAAGACGCGGCCTGCACGGCGGTCGCAAGGCCGGCAGGCAGCGTCTGGACGGACGTGCCGGCGCCGGAGTACGCGGACCGCGTGTTGATGCTCCAGAAGGTCGGGACCTGGTTCCATTCCCCCGAGAAGCGGACTGTGCCGGGCACCTCGAACTGCGCGAAGTAGCGCTGATCACGGTAGCCGACGTTGTCGACGGCAACGGCGACCAGGCTGGTGCCGTTGTCCTTGTCCAGGCGCAGGCGATCGAGGAACGGGCCGGTCCGCGGGTCGCGGAACCGCTCGAACCGCGCTTGATCGCCCGTCGTGTCGGTGACGCGGACGCCGCCATCCAGCCAGTTGGCGAGCGTGATGTGCCACGGCGTGGCCGTGGCGGTCTGGTCGGCCGGCTGCTGGCCGGCCGCCTGTTGTGCTCCTGCCACCGGGGCCCAGCCGGCGAGGAGCGCGGCCACGAAGAGAACGGTTCTCGTGCGCATCTCGTCCTCCTTCCGGCTAACGCAGGAAATAGTTGCCCGACGGGTGGTTGGACCCGTGAATGTTCTGGTGGCAGTTCACACAGCCGCGGTTGACCAACCGGTTCTGGCTGCTGGTACCGAGCACGCTGCGGTCGTACAGCGTCGAGGGGTGGCGCGTCGAAACGTGGCACCGCTGGCACAGCATGGGCGGCTTCGCCACGAGCATCCGATCGTTGGACGAGCCGTGCGGATCGTGGCACGTGGTGCATCGCTCGCGCGTCGGGGCGTGCTCCCACAGGAACGGTCCCCGCTGCGCGGCGTGGCAGCTCGTGCAGCTTTCCGGGATCGAGTTGCCGGCGCGCAGCAGCCGCACGTTGGTTGACCCGTGCGGGTTGTGGCACGACGCGCATCCCATCTTCCCTTCGCGCAGCGGCATGTGCGCCACGCGCCGGACCTTGAGCGCCTCGGTGCGGTGGCACTGCATGCACGTGTCGACGTCGTTGGCCGCTTTCAGCTGGGACGTCGGCGACTTGAAGCTGTGGACGCTGTGGCAGGTGGTGCAACTCAGGTTGTGACGATCGTGCATGCTGCCAACCCATTCCACGTGCGTTCCGCGGCTGTGGCACGTGTCGCACGTCTCATTGACCTGCGCGGGAGACATCGCGGTGAACGTCTTGATCTTCGTCCTGTCCCCCCCGGCATCGACGTGCGCCTTGCCGGGACCGTGGCACGATTCGCACCCGTGTTGCGCGGCCGGCGCCCGCGCGTTCTGCGCGCGACCGTGCTCGGTGGCCTTGTAGACCTTCTCCTTGTCCGAGTGGCACGTCAGACACGTGTCCTGCCCGACGTAGCCGGCCGCCTGGCCGGCTGCGGGTTGATTCGTTGCCGCCGGCTTGCCCTGACCGGCGGCGACACCGGCGACCAGCAACGAGGTGATCGCTGCCGGCAAGACAACGGCCCCAACTCCCCATCGTGGTGAGTGCATAGCCTCACTCCTCGTTCCGCACACGCGTGGAAACACTGCACCCCGGGACGTGGACTGCGGTCAGCGTGCAATCGGAATACCGATGGGAACGACGCAAGCGGCGCGAAGGTGTGAGAAACGTTCTCGTGAACGACAGCACAAGCGGAAGGTGTTGAAGAATCACACATTAGGACGAAAAGGCCGCATGCCCCCAGATGTGGGCGGGCCCGCATCCGGCGTACGGGCGATGGGGCGGCGGTGACGCCTTGCAATACAACGCCGGTCACACCGCCGTAGTATCGGGAGACGACAGACTCGAGGCGGGAGAATTCCGACCGGATCGGTCCTGGAGTCGCATCAGGCAGGCATCAACCGCACGGCGCGTACAAAACGAGGGCGGCGGTCGCCAAAGCGGCCGCCGCCCAAGGGAGCACCCACGATAAACCCGAGGCGGGTTCATCGATCGAGGAACGCCGTCAGAACGAGTAGAACAGCCGGGCGAACACCGTCTGACCCTTGTACGGCCGGTTGCCGTATCCGGTCATCAGCTCGCCGAGCCAGTCGATGCGCGGGGTGTCGGTCTGAGTCCCGAGTCCCGCGCGCGGAAGGGTGTCGGGCCCGGCCGTGTTGATGGTCGCGAAGTCCGCCACGTCGAACTTCTCGAACCAGTAGTCAAAGCCGACGCCGACTTTCGCCGTGATGTCGTACTTGAGAGAGGCAGTCAACCGCTGCCACTTATTGGTCACGTCCGGCAGCGCCACGAACTGGCCGAGCACTGCCAGGCTGCTGACCCACGGACCGTCGTGCACGAAGGCGTTGTCCGAGTCGCTGTAGTCGTAGCCGAACCGGATGTCCGTCTTCGTGATCAGCTTCACCAGGTTCGCGTAGGCCGAGAAGTTGTTCACTTTCTCGTCGTTGGCGAGATCCCAGTTGCGCGCCGGGTCGGTCCACGAAGGATCCGGCGCCGGGTTGGCACTGCGCGACGCCTGCAGCGAGTTGTACGTTTCGCGGCCGTATTCCGCCCCGAGGTTCACCCTCGCGTCGGGCGCCACGTTGACACCGATGGTGTAGACGGTGTTCTTGTTGTTCAGCAGGCCGAACTGCTGGTTGGGATCCGCCCCCTGGTAGTCGTCCTTCCCCGTCGCGGCCGTGAAGTCCACGCCGACGATCGGCAGCGGGTTCACTTCGACGATGAAGGTCGCGCGGTTGCGGGCACGGGCCGCCTCGTCGAAGAACCGCGCCGCCGGCTGCATCCCCATCTCTTCGATGATCGCGTCGTTGAAGTTGATGGTGTCGCGCTTGGTGTGCTCGTAGAGCGCGTGCAGCGAGACGTACTCGTTTCCGACGGTGTCCCACGACACGCGAGCGGTGTTATCGCGCCACCCCTCGGTCGCCCGCGTCGTGTGCTGCCACTTGTTGTACCCGTAGCCAACGCGAACCGAGTTGTAGGCGAACGGGTTGAACGTGACGTTCGCGTCGAACCTGTTCTGGTTGATCTGGTACGGCTCGGACTCGCCGCCCGTCTCCTCGGGAACCGCGTCGAACCGGACGTACTCCTCCCCGTTGAACATCGGGCTGAAGTCGTTCCGGCCGTCGTAGCGATAGCGCGCGTTGATGGTGACGTAGCGGTTCGGCCGCGAGCTCACGTTCAACGTGGCCGCCGTGTAGTTGACCGCCATCTGCGCGGTGTCGCGCGGCAGCGCAGCCAGGCCCGGGAACACCGCGTAGACCTTCGAGTTGGCGATGACCGGGTTGATCGTCCACGGGATGAGCGCCTCGTTCTGCTTGTTGGCGCCCATCATGAAGCTGGCGTTCGCCGTGGTGCGGTTCGGCAGCTTCACCATGCCCAGCCAGTTGAACGTCGTCAAGGTGTTGGTCGGCGGCATGGCCAGCCGGCCGCGGGCGGGCCCGTTGCCGTTGCTGTAGCCGCTCGGGTCGTACCCCGTGACGGTCGTCTTGTTGAGGTTGTAGTCGGTCGCGAACTGCGGGTTGTCCCAGGTGAACGACGGGATGTTCTGGTTGAACTTCGAGTAGTCGTACGCCACCCGCATCATGCCCTGGTGGCTGGCCCACTCGATGCCCGCCGTCACGTCCGTCGTCCGGTTGTCGATGTCGAGCGGGACCTCGACGCCGACCGGGAAGGCGAACGACGCGCCCCACGGCATGTTGCCGGTGCGCTTGTAGCTGTTGATGTCGAACGTCAGATCGAGGTTGTCGGTCGCCGAGTAGATGAGGCTGCCGGCGATCGTGTCGCGCCGCGACCGGAGGTCGAACGGTGTCGCGGCTCCGTTGTAGATCGACAGCGATGGATTCCCGAGCTGCGCGGCCGTCGACGGGATGCCGACGGCCTTCTTGGCCTGCACCTGGCTTCTGAGCGAACTGTCGAGCGTGCAGGTTCCGGGCGAGCACGAGTACGGCGTCCGGGTCTCGTAGCTGTAATTCAACGGAATCTGATCGAAGAAGAACGAGGCCTTGAACTTGCGGCTGCTGAACCCCGCGGCGTACCGCTGGTCCCGATACCCGGCGTTGAAGACCTTCACGTCGAAGATCCAGTCGGGCGTGACCTTGCCGTACACCAGGTTCACGTTCGCGCCGTTTCGCAGGTCGCGGTACCGCTCGTAGCGCGCTTCGTCGCCGGTGGTCGACGTGAAGCGTCCGCCGATGTCAAGTGTGCCACCGGTCGTCGTCGCAGAGACCGCCTGGCCGGACTGTTGCGTCTCATTCGCCTGCGGCTTCTCCTGCGCCCACGCAAAGGTTGCGGAGGCCAGCAAAAGCGCCGCAGTGCCAATCATCAGTCTGTTGCGCATCGCAATGCTCCTCCCCTACCGCAAGAAAGCCTTGCCCGCCGGGGCATTCGACCCGTGGATCTGCTGGTGGCAGATCAGGCACGAGCGACCGTAAATCTTGTTCGCGTTGTACGAGTTGTTTTCCACGTAGCCGTCGTACACCGTAGGTGGATGACGCGAGGTCACGTGGCAACGCTGGCAGAGGAAGGGTTGCTTGGCCACGAGCATCCGGTCATTGTTCGTCCCGTGCGGATCGTGGCACGTCGTGCAATTCTCGGTCACCGGCGCGTGCTCCCACAGGAAGGGTCCGCGCTTCTCCGCATGGCACGAGACGCACGACTCGGTGATGGTGCCGCCCGCCTTGAGCAGGCGCACGTTGGGCGTGCCGTGTACGTTGTGGCACGACGAGCAGCTCATGGCGCCCTCGCGCACCGGCATGTGGTTGAACCGCATCTCCTTGTTGACGATTGGCCGGTGGCACGTGCCGCACAGGCCGGACTCGTTGGCGGCCTTCAGCAGCGGGGTGCCCTTCGGCGCGTGGACGCTGTGGCAGGTGACGCAGCCGACGTTCCGCTGGTCGTGCTGGCTTCCGGCCCACATCGCGTGCTTGCTGCGGAAATGGCAACTGGAACAGATCGCGTCGGCGTCCGGCACCGACATCTTCGAAATCACGCGGATCTTCGTCTTGTCTCCGCCGGCGTCCGCGTGCGCTTTGCCCGGTCCGTGGCAGCCCTCGCATCCGAGGTTTGCCTTCGTTTCCGCGTGACACTTCTGACAACCGACCTGCCCGACCGGCGAGCCCGGCCGAAACGCCCGTGAGTGGGGCCCCTGCTTGAGCGCCTCGCCCCGATCGGGGTGGCAACTCAGGCAGGTCTCCGCTCCGGCGTACGGGCCGTGTGGCGAGACCTGGATGGGCGGCGTCGGTTTCGCCGCCTCCTGGCGGGACGTCGCAGCCGCCGCGACGCCCCCGGTGGCGAGCCACGCGGCGACGATCGCCGCCGGGAGGCCCCCGCGCACCAAGGTCTTACAGAAAGAATGCATGGCGTGCTCCTCTACAGATCCACACACATCCGCGGACAGCCCGGTGACCGGAGGTCCGCAACAACCCGGGGGCAAGTTGGGGCTTAAGGTAAAAACACGACGGCGCGTCAGCTGCACGGCAGACCCAGCGCCGGGCGGGCGGGCTGCAAGTCGGGTGCCGCTGCATGAGCCAGCCGTGCCCATGTTGTGAAATTAGGCACAAGCATTGATCTCGCTGAAAAACTCGGACGTCGCGTCGTCGCAGAACGCGACACCGCAACCAACTTTCTGAACCCATTGAGGACCTCTACCGGGATTTCGGCGGCACTGCCACACTTCCGTCACTGCCGGCGGAGTCGGCGGTGGCCGCCAACGCCGGGCTCGCATCACACGGTAATGACTGTCAGATTGGCCGTAGAAGCCTTGAAGGGCCGCGAGAGAGTCGCCGGAACTTGACTCATTTGCAGGGAATTCCGGCCCCTCGAGGCTTTTAGTGGCCGGGCGCGGTCTCTGGGACGGGCGTCTCGAGCATCTCGTGGCACATCTCGCAGTCTTGCGGGATCGTCTTGCCGTCCTTCGTCGCGTGGTTGTCGTCGTGACACCGGAAGCAGCCCGGAAAGTCGGTGTGCCCGATGTTGTTCGCGTAGGTCCCCCACGACACGTTCATCGACGGGAAGACGTTGCGGCGATACAGGTTCTGCGTGATCGTGACCGTCTGGTTCAGCGCCGGCTCGAAGCCCTGGTACTGTTGCGCGTACTGGGCTCTGTAGAACTCGCGAAGGCTGCGTGCGATCGCCTCGGCCGCCGCATCCTGCGACGCGTACTTCTCTTTCAGGGCTGCAACCATCTGCCGCCTGATGAACGGCAGCGCCTTGTCGATCCGCCCGAGGCCTATTGCCTCGTCCACCGCCTCCTCCGCCGTCGCCGTGAAGGGATGGCTGGGGCGGTTGTGGCAGTCCATGCAGTCCATCTGCCGCTTCTCGGCCTTCCCGCTCGCCTGCAGATCCAGCAGCTGTTTCTCGGTGATGCCGGGTGCGTAGAAGTCGCCCGTCCGGCCGCCGGGCCCTTCGACCCTCACCCGCGCAATCGTCTGGCGCTTCGGGTCGGTGGTCCAGTAGGAGATACGCGTGGACGGCGCCATGTGCCAGTGGATGCCCGTCGCGATGCCGTACTTCTCGCTGCCGCCTCCGACGTGCAGGCGCATCGACGTTGTCGTCACCGTGCTGGCCTCGTCGTCGGCCACGTCGTAGAACGAGACGATCTTGTCGCCGGTGAACTTCTCCGGCCAGTGGCATTCCTCGCACGTCTCGCGGGCCGGCCGCAGGTTGGTGACCGGCGATGGAATCGGACGCGGGTACGTGTTCAGGAGGACGGCAAACACCTGGCGGGTGCCCGAGAGCTTCGAACGCACGAACCAGGGAGCGCCGGGACCGATGTGGCATTGCACGCAGGCGACGCGCGCGTGCGGCCCGTTCTGGTAAGCCGTGAACTCGGGATGCATGACCTTGTGGCACACCTGCCCGCAGAAAGGCACCGAGTCCATGTAATCGATGCCCCGGTACGCCGCGAGCGACAGCACGACGATGTTGACGGCCGTCGCGACGAGCACGAAGAAGGCGATGGTCCGCTGCCAGGGCTCGTTAAGATCGATGCGCGGCCACTGGGCGGCGACCAGGTGGCCCAGGCGCTCGCGCCGCCGTCGCAGGTACACGCCCAGCGGCATCAGCACGAGGCCGATGGCGAAAGCAGCGGGCAGCACGAGAAAGAAGATGATGCCCAGGTAGGGATTCGAGAAGAGGCCGAACAGATCGGCGAAGAAGAAGATCAGGAACATCAACGCGCTGACGGTGCTCAACCACATGCCGAACAGCGATATCGGGTGCCGGAAGACGGCAACGATCGGTCTGGCGGGCATAACGGCCTCGTAGGAAGACGCCGATCCGGGCAGTTTATATCAGAAGCCGGCCGAGCTCGGGGCAGGTGGGACGGGTACGGCAGGTGGGCCGGTGGGGAAACCAACCTGCCTTGCCCGCCCTACCGTCAGGACAGGAACGCGTACACGATCAACACGACGAGCGTCAGGCCGACGGCAACCGCCACCGTGCCGATGGTGCGGCCCAGCGGCAGCACCCACGGCTTCGCGGGATCGACGCGCAGCGACCCGAGGGCGCGCTCGGCGGTCAGGCGCTCGAACTCGTCCGGCCGCTCTTCGCGCAGTTCCTCGTCGGTCACCCGCCCCGTGAAGATGACGGTGTCCATCGGGAACTTTTCGGGTCGCAGGTGGCTGTTGAAGAAGTGGATCGTGAAGATGAAGCCGACCGCCAGCAACGCTTCTTCGCCGTGCACCAGCATCGCGATGTTGAAGAACCAGCCCGGAACGATGCGCGAAAAGAACAGCGGGAACCAGAGCACGAGGCCCGAAAAGCCGATGATGCCCATGCCCCAGAATACCGCCCAGTAGTCGAACTTCTCCCAATAGGTGAAGTGATCGAAGCGCGGGCGACCTCCGAGGCCGAGGAACCACCGCATGTGCTGCAGCATTTCGACGACGTCGCGCGGCTGCGGCGTCATCGAAGCCGGTCCCCACAGAATGTACAGTTCTTTCTTCACGAACAGCCGGTACATCAGGCGGAACACGTGCGCGCAGAAGACGCCGATGAGCAGCGCGGCGAAGGTGCGGTGCAGGACGTGGGCGGGATAGAACCCGCCGAAGACTCGAGCGAGACCGGCAGCCCACGGCGCATCGCTGAACAGCAGCGGCATTCCCGTGAGCGCGAGGCCGAGGAAACTGAGCATGAGCAGGCCGTGCAGCACGCGGTGGTAGCGATCGAACCGCAGGTACTGGGTGCGGCCTTCGAGGGTGCCCTGGGCGCTACTCATCCTTCTTCTCCGCGGTCTCGCCGGGGGTGCTGGAGTTCTCCTCGTGTGGGGGCGGGGTGACCCGTTTCGCGGCGTGGCTGGCCCGCACCGAGCGCGCGAGCCACAACGTCGTGTGGACGCCGAAGAACGCGAAGACGAAGACGAGCAGCGAGGTCATGAACCGCGCGGCGTAGTAGAGCGCCGGGTTGCGGGTCTTGTTGTTCTTGTCGGCGTGCGGGTCGTAGCGCACGAACTGCGCGGTGGCGCCCGAATGGCACTTGCCGCACGTCGTGACCAGCTTGGCCCGTGACACCGAAGATCGCGGGTCGCCGGGCGGGAAGATGTCGTGCGCCCCGTGGCAGTCGGCGCACGCCGCCGTCCGCACGAACCCGAGCGACGTCACCTGGCCGTGGAACGTGTCGCGGTAGGTCTTGATCGACTCCGCATGGCAGCTGCCGCACTCGCGCAGCGCCTGCAGCTTCCAGGTTCCCGTCTCGACGCGCTGGATCTGGTGCGCCGTGTGGCAGGTGCTGCACACCGGCGCGAACGCGTTGCCCTGGCGCATCGCCGTGCCGTGGATGCCCTGGAAGTACCGATTCTCCACGCCCTCGTGACACTTGCCGCAGGTCCCCGGAACGTTGTTCCGATAGACGCGGCTCTGGGGATTCGAGGGCTGCTGGACATCGTGCGCGCCGTGGCAGTTGCTGCAGTTGGGCGCAACCATCAGGCCGCCCTTCGAGAGCGCCTGGCCATGAATGCTGTCCTGGAACTCGAGCAATACGTTGCCGCCCTTGATTCCCGCGCGGCGGATGATCGCGGCGTTGCCGTGACAGCGACCGCAGGTGCGAGGCAGGTTCAGGTGGTACGTGCGGGACTCGGGATCCGTCGCCGGCAGGACGTCATGCGTGCCGTGGCAGTCTTTGCATGCGGCCGCCACGGTCATCCCGGCTCGGCGCGCCCGGGCGTGAATGCTCTGATCGTAGCGCGCGCCCACCTCGTCGTGGCAGCGCGCACAGTTGACCGGCGCGAGTGTCACCGCGTGCGGCAATTCCGCGGTCGCAACGTCGGCGTGGCAATCGACGCACGCGACACCCGACTGTCCGTGGATCGATTTGCCGAACGCCGCGGGCGAGACCGGCCGATCCGCGGACGGGTCGCCATGACACGCCAGGCACTCGTCGTTGGCGTGAGCCTGGGGAGCGGTCGTTTGCGGCGTCCGGGCGAGGGCGGGGATCGACGACAGGCCGCAGAGGACGAGGGCGGCGAGAACGCAGTGAGCGGTCTTCATCCGTTACTGCCGCCTGATTCGGTCGGCCTCGGTCCATTCGTGGCGCGGTTCCCACCGCCGGCACGCGTCGCAGTGCCCGAGTTCCGGGACCGGACGCTTCTGCTCGGCGAGGCAGGCCCACTGCGCGAGCCAGTCGTTCAGCCAGATCGGTGCGGGCGTGACCGGCCGATATTCACTCCATCGACAGGTCCACGGCATGCGCTCGGTCTTCATGTTCGTCTCGACTTTCGCACGACGAACAGCAGGTCCTCGACTTCTCGAGGACCCGCTGTCGTGTTCTATGAGCTGCGCGAAATGTCCGCCGCCCGGCGTGGCCGCCCTGTGGTTTAAGGGTCTGGCGGGAAAGAAGAATGCGGATCGACACGACCGGCCGTTTCATGGGCTGACCGGCCGCGGTAGGCCCGTAGAGGAGACTTACGCGCGACCCCGCCGGGCGGACAGAACTCCGCGCTCATACGACACATTGAAAACATTCGGGAAAAACCGCTTGCCCAACCGTTGTGGCAAACGCGGTGCCAGCGCCGCAACCGCGCGAATTCCGGCCATTTTCCGGCTCCTGCGCACGGCCGGGCGCGCCGTCGCTCCGGCAGCGTCGCTTCGATGCCGGAAAGCCGGCGCACTCCTCAACGTTCCTGATTGACTACGGGTGGGCGCCGATACTATACGGCGGAGTTGGGACAAATGCAAGGGAAAAGGAGCGCGGAAAACACGGGAGTCTAGACCGATTCGAACCGTTTACGGAAGATGCGGAACTGGGCGCCCTGCTGCAGCTGCTCGGCCAGGTAGCAGATTTCGCCGCACTGGGCCGAGTAGTGGTACCCCAACTCCGGTTCGTGCGAGCTCACGTCCTCCCACTCGTCGTCGAGTCCGACGATCGCGTTGGCCGCCGCGGCCAGTTGGTCGGCGGTGGCACCGGGGAAACGCTTGTGCAGCACGGTAAGCACTTTTTCTCGGTCGATCATAGGGTCCGTCGTTGGTCGTTCGTCGTTGGTCGTTGGTCGAGGTCGTTTGTCGCGTGTCGAGGTCGTCGGTCGCTTGTCCCGTCGATCACCGGCCATGACCAACGACGAACGACCATCAAGAAGTCTGGCCCGCCGCCCATCCCAGGCGCCCGCAGGCCCCCATCTGCGAACGAAGGAAACGAGCGGCGGAGCCCGACGAACGGGAGGAGGCGACGCAAGCGGGATGCCACGCCGGAGCTGTTGAACAAACCGTGTGTTTTCAAGCAGAAACGGGGCCCGACCCGCCCGATCGGGGTGCCTTGTTTTGCGGGATCTCGCCGACCTCGCCGGGTTCCCGTCGCGGCCGCGCCTGCCGTCGTCCCGCGAAGATCGGTCTCGCGGCGAGCCGCACGAAGCGGCGATACGCCTCATACAGGTAGAAGGCCGGCGTGCGCGGCGCAAGGAACGGCGTGTCGTCAGGATTGACGACGATGCTGACCTCGATGTTCGGCGCGGCGCCAATCGGAATCCAATGCCGGCGACACGCCTCGTAGAGGTGCTGCATCACGAGGCGCATGTCTTCGTAGCGCGGCGACGGCCATTGCTCCATGTCGGCGCCGATCGTCGGACGGAAGATGCACACGGTCGGAAACGCGCCCATGGCCGCGATCTGATCGATGCCTCGCAACGTGTCCTCGATCGGCTCGACGCCGGCGATGATCTCGCCGGAAACCGCTCCGCGGCCCAGCTTCTTCACGCAGTGCTCCATCGAGTCGAAGAACACCTGCTGGCCGAGCATCTTCGCCTTGCCGGGGCAGATGCGCGCGAACCAGTCGGGGTCCAGGAACTCGACGCAGAACGAAAGGTGATCGACGCCGAGGTCGACGAGGCGATCGTACTTGCTGAAATCCTTCTCGGGCGAGAGCTGCGCGCCGACCAGCGCGCCCACCTGCTGCTTGATCGCGCGGATGTAAGGTTCGGCGAACTGGATGCCGCGAGTCCCCTGGAACCCCGCGTTCAGGTGCACGAAGGTAATCCCTGACTCCTCTTTCGCCGCAAGACAGGTTTCCACCACGTCGGAAACCGCCTTGTCGGCCGCCTCGTTTTCACCCACGTTCTGGCCCGTCGTGCAGAAGCGGCAATTGAGCGGTGGATCGTAGTTCCAGAACGTGCAGACGAGGTTCACGTAGATCCCGAGGTAGGTCCCCTGCATCACGCCGATGCGGCTCATTGGAATGCCGCGCGACGTCGTGCGCGTGTACCACGCCGGCTGCCGGGGAATCTCGACCGGATACCAGGCGTCGGTCGCGTCGTCGTGAACCCGGTAGCCCGCCAGCGGAGAACCGGTCAGCACGTACGGCGATTGTCTCGCGAACTGCTCTTCGACGGGGATGTTCACCCAGATCTGTTTCTTGAGCCAGGAACCGGTCGGGATGATCACCTCGAGGCCGTCGCCCAGCCCCGCGCGCGTGCGCGTGATGCCGCGGGCCCCTTCCAGCGAAACGGTCTCCGGAATCCGGATCCCGCGGCAGAAGAGATCGATTTCGAGCTCGCAGGGATTCAGCATGGTTTGAACGGCGGGGGGCACCCCGCCAGGCTCCTCGCTCGCGGGGCCCCTACGCCCCGCTCCGCTTCGTCGCGCTCTTGAATAGCCGCATCGGCCGCAGCGGTCGCCAGCCGTTATTATGACGCGAGTCATACCAATCCGATACGCACCGCTGCAAGCGATCCACGGCACGAGCGCTGGCTCATCCTTGGGAGGTCCCCATGCGGGCGACGCCGTCGCCCGCCCACGCCCGCACTGGATCAGAACCCGCTCGCGCCTGGCCGGCTGCCGCGCGTGGCCGTCCGTCCTGCTCACCACTCACGACCCTCTACTCGCTACTGATCTATGATCGATTCATGCCAGATCTCGACGCGCTGCTGCCCTCGACCGCGCTCTTCCGCAGGGTCGGCCCCGAGGACCGTGCGCGCATCTCGGCCGTCTCGCGCGTCGCCACGTTTCATCGTGGCGACGCGATCTTCAAGGAAGGTGACGCGTCCGTTGACCTGCTGCTCGTCGCGCGCGGGCGCGTGAAGGTGTTCAAGAGCACGCCGGCAGGCAAGGACGTCATCCTCGAGATCTTCGGTCCCGGCGATCCGCTCGGTGCGGTGGCCGCCTACGAAGGGCGGCCCTACCCCGCGTCGGCCGTCGCGCTCGAAGAAACCACCTGCGTCCTCGTGCCGCGCCAGGCGTTCTTCGCGCTGCTCGAACAGCATCCGTCGCTCGTGCGCGGCCTCCTCGTCGGTCTCACGCAGCGCCTGGTGGATCTCACCAATCGCATCGCGGACCTCACCGGCGGGCGCGTGGAACCGCGCTTCGCGCGGCTGTTCCTGAAGATGGCGGCCGAGGTGGGCCACTCGGAACGCAATGGTCTCTTCATCCCGATGGTGCTGTCGCGGCAGGAGCTGGCCGATCTCGGCGGCACCACGATCGAAACCTGCATCCGCATCATGAGCCGCTGGGGCAAGCAGAACCTGGTTGCCACCGAGAAGGACGGCTTCGTGCTGCTCGATCGAAAGGCGTTGGAGACGCTGGCGACGGAATGAGGGAAAGACGTGCGAAGTGCGAGGTGTGAAGTGCGAAGTGCAACGTGCGGGGTGCGACGTGCGGGGTGCGAACCGCACTTCGTCCCTGGCACGTCGCACCTCGCACCTCGCACGAACAACCGTCCAGCTGGCCGGTGGCCCTGAACTTGCGAAGCCGGTTGTCGATCACGCAAAAACCGGCGCAATCGGCCACCGGGGGCACGCGACGCGCCGGCGATTACCGACAATCCGGCATCCGTCGTTTCGAAATTCCGGCGGCATATGGGCGTAAACTCGGCAGTGTCGAGCCATTTCTGCGGGGTTGACCATGCTCCCGCTCCATCAATCCGTCGTGTACGGTCCGGTGCGGTCGCGGCGCCTGGGCCAGTCGCTTGGCATCAACGTCCTGCCGCGACACCAGAAGATTTGCACGTTCAACTGCAGCTACTGTCAGTACGGCTGGACGCGCAACTATCCGAGCGGCGCGACCTCGTCCGCCGATGCGTGGCCGGATCCGGCCGTCATCGCGCGCACCGTGGCGACGGCGCTGGAACGACTGCAGCAGCACGGCGAACGGATCGACCGCCTGACGCTGGCCGGCCACGGCGAACCGACGCTGCACCCGCAGTTCCCCGACCTCGTCGACCGGCTGCTGCGCGTGCGTGACAAACGCGCGCCCGCCGTGCCGCTGGCCATCCTCTCGAACTCTTCGACCTTGAACAGCGCGCCGATTGCCGCCGCCGTCGCGCGCATCGACGAACGGTACATGAAGCTCGATGCGGGCGACGCCACGCTGCTTCGACGCATCAACGCCGCAACCGTGCCGTTCGACCAGATCGTCGACGGCCTGCGGCGCCTGCCCGGCGTGATCATCCAGACGATGTTCGTGCGGGATCGTCTGAGCCGCATCGACAACACGAGCGACCTCGCGGTGGCCACGTGGATTTCGACGCTGGCGACGATTCGGCCCGCCGCCGTCCACATCTACACGATCGATCGGGCGCCTGCCTGGCCCTACCTTCAGCCGGTTGCCGCCGCGCGCCTGCAGGAGATCGCGCGCCGTGCGCAGGCTGCCGGCCTCGCCGCCGAGACGTTCGTCGCGCAGGGAGGCGTGGCGGCGGCAAGTGACCGGAAGTAAGGACCGAGCCGCTGCACCGAAAAGTCGCCAAGCGGGCCATTATCGGCGACTGGTGGCAGGAAGGCGCGACGAAGCGGAGCGGGGCGTAGGGGCCCCCGCGAGCGAGGAGCTTGGCGGGGTGCAGGGGTCCCCGCCATCCAAACTACGACTCGAAGGTCTTTTCGAACCAGCTGCCGGCGCAGCCTTCGGCGATGGTGACGAACCCGCGACGCCGAAGAAGCGACGTCGCGATGGCCGCGCGTGGCAACAGCACGAGGCGCCGGCCGCCACCGGCGAGGCAGGCGACTTCGAGGGCGTCGATCAGCGCGTTGAGCACCTGATCTTCCGCGCAGGGCATCGCGCCGATGTCGACGGCAAGTTCGTGGACGCGCAGTTCGCCGTCGGTGCGCT
>Ga0315282_10004579_pt1 | contig 23991 bp, 16 predicted proteins | sample YL17G07_20_MG_FD_203693 | JGI IMG/M metagenome (GOLD analysis project Ga0315282, IMG submission 203693) | Sediment microbial communities from Yellowstone Lake, YNP, Wyoming, USA - YL17G07_20 | ecosystem: Environmental > Aquatic > Freshwater > Lake > Sediment | place: USA: Wyoming | collected... | reverse complement strand
GCGTTCCATAACTGAGGCCCTGCCGTCCAGAAGCGCCCCGGTCTCTCGCGGGCAACAGCCATTCCAGACGGCTCGCAAGTATGCATTCCCTTATCTCCTGCTGTCCCCCACTGTGATCCTGCTGGTGGCCTTCCTGGCCATCCCCTTTTTTTCACTCTTTTATTACGGTGTGCACAAGACCAGCCTCCAGGGTGTCTCGACCTTCAACGGCCTGGACAACTTCAATATCCTGATCCACGAAGGGCGCTTCGTCCAGAACCTGGAGGCCACACTGCGTTACCTGGTGGGCGTTCTGGTCATCTCCGTCCCGCTGGCCTACTTTGCCGCCGTTTTGATCAGCTCGAATATGCGGGGGGTGAGCGTCCTGCGCACCATCTTCCTGATTCCCTGGGTGCTGGCGCCGGTGGTCACCGCCCTGCTGTTCAAGACGATGATGGACCCGACCAGCGGGCCTATTACCATGCTGCTAAAATGGATCTTCGGCCAGCCGGTCTACCTGACCCTGTCGCCGGATGGAGCCCGGCTGGTGATCATCCTGCACAGCGCCTGGCGCAGCTTCCCATTTGAGATGCTCCTGATTGCCGCCGGAATCACCTCGATCCCGGTCGAGCTGTACGAGGCGGCGCGGGTCGACGGCGCCAACCTCTGGACGCAGTTCCGCTACATCACGCTGCCGTTGACGCGCATCCAGCTCTTCTCGGCCGTCCTCATGATCAGCGTGTGGACCATCCAGGATGCGGAGGGCGTCTACGCATTGACCCAGGGCGGTCCCGGCTATGCCACCGAAGTCACCGGTGTGCGCCTGTTCAAAGAGGCGTTTCTCTACTTCAACATCAGCCTGGCCTCCAGCATCGGCATTGCCCTCATCGCGCTATCCATCATCGTTATGACGGTTTATTTGCGTATCCTGGGGAAGGGGGAGGCTGACTGAATGGCACGGACTCGTTTTATTTTCGCCTGGGTTGGGGTGGTCTTCATCGTCGTGATGATCGTCTTCCCTCTGTACTGGGGCGTCCGCACCGCGCTGGCAGACAATTACGACCGCCGGTTCCTGCCGACCGACCTGACGCTGGACAACTACCAATTCCTGTTCATGGGCGGACGTTTCGTCGACAACATCGAGAACAGCCTGATCGTTTCCGTCGGTTCGGTCATCGCCGCCCTGCCACTGGCCTTGATGGGTGGCTATGCCCTGGCCCGCTTCGACTTTCCCGGCAAGCGCTACAGCATCGTTCTGCTCGTCATTCCGCTCTTGCCGGCGATCGCCGTGTTGGTGGCGCTCATTATGTACGTGCGCATGCTGGGGCTGTATAACACGCTCTTCGCGGTCATCCTGGCTAATACGGTCTTCAGCCTGCCCTTCGCGGTGTGGATGGTGCGCGGGTTCATGCTGTCGATCCCCCGGGAGATCGAGGAAGCCTCTATGATCGACGGCTGCGGTCCCCTCGCGGCGATGTTTCGCATTGCGATGCCGCTGGCGGCGCCCGGCCTGATTGCCGTCAGCATCTTCGTCCTGATCTCAGCCTGGAACAACTACCTCTTTTCCTTTGCCTTCAGCACCAAGACCTCCTTGCAGATCGTGCCGGCCGCCCTGCTGGCCTTCATAACGTCGTGGGGCACCAACTATGGCGGCATGAATGCGGCCGCCACCGTGGCCATGCTGCCGCCGCTCATCTTCTTCCTGGTCTTCCAGAAATGGTTTATCCAGGGCATGCTGGCCGGTTCGAGCAAGTAAGCGAAGTCCACGTAGGACACCCAGATTCACGAAGGAAGGGCACTATCCCCCATGAACGCCAAGCCTTTCACCGCCATCATGGTTTCAGAGACCCACTGGGACCGGGCCTGGTACGCGCCGTTCCAGGTTTTCCGGGTACGCCTGGTGCGCCTGGTCGACCGGGTGCTTACCCTGTTGGAGCGCGATCCTGAGTTCCACACTTTTATGTTGGATGGCCAGACGCTGCCCATCGAGGATTATTTCGAGATCCGCCCTGAGCGGCGGGCCGACCTGGAACGGCTCGTGCGAGCCGGCCGCCTGCAGGTTGGGCCGTGGTACTCCCTGGCTGACGAGTACCTGGTCAGCCCGGAGGCACTGATCCGCAACCTGATCATCGGCATCCGCATGGCCGGGGAACTGGGGACTGTCATGCGTGAGGGGTACGTGCCCGACGCCTTCGGCCACATCGGCCAGCTGCCGCAGATCTTGGACGGATTCGGCATCGACTCAGCCATCTTCTGGCGGGGCGTGGGCGACGAGGGCGAGGAACTCGGCGACCAGTTCTGGTGGCAGGCCCCGGATGGCACGCGCGTCCTCGCCATCCACCTGCGGGACGGCTATCACAATACCTCTAACCTGGGGTATCCGATGCGCTGGGGTGACCCCAGCGCGATGGAGTTCAACCCGGAACTGGCGATGCACCAGCTGCGCCGGGCCATCGACGTCATCAAGCCCCACAGCCACACCCCGTACCTGCTCCTCATGAACGGCATCGATCACTCCGAGGCCGACCCTGAGGTGCCGGCGATCATTGCCCGGGCGAACCGGGAGCTTCAGGACGTTCACATCGAGCACAACAGCCTGCCGGACTTCGTTGCCAGGGTGCGCGCCTGGGTCGAGCAGAAAGACCTGCCCGCCTTCCGTGGCGAGTTCAACCGGGGCCGCTACGCGGTCATCCTCCAGGGGGTCTACTCCACGCGCATCTACCTGAAGCAGGCCAACGATCGCATCCAGACCTTGCTCGAGAGCTACGCCGAGCCGTTGAGCGCCTGGGCGTGGCTGCTGGGTTCCGACTACCCGGCTGCCTTCCTGGACGCCGCGTGGCGCAAGCTGCTCAAGAACCACGCCCACGACGACATCTGCGGCTGCAGCGCCGACCCTGTTCACGAGGAGATGATGACCCGCTTCGGCGAAGCCGAACAGATCGGTTCGACCCTGACCCGCGACAGCTTTCGGGCCGTGGCGCAGCGGATCAACCGCACCGCTCAGCCCGGCGTGCCGTTTGTGCTCTACAACCCGCTGGGCTGGCCGCGCACCGAGATGATGGAGCTGAGACTGAACTTCGACCGGCTGGACGACACCGCCAACGATTTCCGTCTGGTGGATGCCGCCGGCCGGCCGATGCCCTGCCAGGTGCTTGGCCACTCTGAACACTTCGAAATGGAGGTCATCAAGGGCAACCGCAAGCATGCCGTCCAGGCCGCCGTTCCGGTGACTGACCTGCCGGCATGCGGCTACCGCGTGGTCTTTGCCATGCCCGGCGCCGCATCCCCGCAGGTCGACTCGCCGCTCCAGCTGCTGCCCAATGGCATGGAGAATCGTTACCTGCGGGCAGAGATCAACGCCGACGGCAGCCTGAACCTGCTCGACAAGACAACCGGGCGGCAGTTCCGCCAGCTCGGCTATTTTTCGGACGACGAGGACGCCGGCGACGAATACGACTACTCGCCCTGCGCGAATCCGCAGTGCGTCTGTTCACTGGGCCGGCCGGCAAGGGTGCAGCTCCTCCACTCCGGTCCGCTACAGGTGACGTACGCCATCTCAAGCGGCCTGCCCCTGCCGGCCTCGCTGACCGAGGACCGCCAGCGCCGGAGCGCGGCTCTCGTTGATTGCTCCATCACCACGACGATGACCCTGCGCTGGGACAGCCGCGTGCTGGACATGCGGACGACGGTGAACAACCGGGCCATGGATCACCGGTTGCGCGTCTGCTTCCCGACGGACATAGTCGCCAGCCAGGCGACCGCCGACGCTCATTTCGACATAGTGAGCCGGCCGATTGACCTGCCTGCGGCCGAGGGTTGGGCGCAACCGCCGGTAACCACCCGGCACCAACGCGCCTTCGTCGACGTCAACGACGGCCGGTTCGGGCTGGCGGTGTTCAACCGGGGGCTGCCTGAATACGAGGTCCTGCGCGACGGGGGACGCAACTGCGTGGCGGTGACGCTGCTCCGCTGCGTGGGCACCATCTCGCGGGGCGATCTGGTGACCCGCCCGTCGCACGCCGGTATACCCTGCCCGGCGCCCGGGGGCCAGTGCCAGGGCGAATACGCCTTCGAATACGCCATCTATCCCCACGCCGGGGACTGGCAGTCCGTCTACCGGGCCGCCTACACCTGGCACACGCCGGTCATGCTGCGCCGGGGCGACGAGCACGAGGGATACCTGCCCGGCGAGGTCTGGCCGGATATCAGCCCGGCGGACGACGTGACTGCCCCGGTCAGGCTTAGGCCGGCCGACCTGACCGGAACCCTCCCGCCCGAGCTGTCGCTCCTGACGCTGGAGCCAGAGGCGTTGGTGCTCAGCGCGGTCAAGCGCAGCGAGCGCGGCGACGCGTTGATCGTCCGCTTCTACAATCCCACCCCCGAAGCGGTGCAGGCCAGCGTTTCTCTGTTCCGGCCAGTCCGCCGCGCCCGGCTGGTCAACCTGAACGAAGACCTGCAGGCCGACCTGCCCGTGGACGAACACGGCCGTGTGAGCCTGCCGGTTCGGGGCAAGCAGGTGTGCACGCTGGCGCTGCGAGTGTGAGGGGTTGTTCCAGCATATCGCACGGCGCCAGCTGCCAGCGACCGCCCGCCTGGGTGAGCCGCCACGTGGCCACCTCGAAGGGAGACAGGGCCACATCGAACTGCTGTCCCTGCCAGACCAGCCGGCCACTGCCGCCGCGACCATGCTGGTCGGCAATGCGCACCACAAACCCTCTGCCGTTCTCCGCCGGCTTCAGGGCGGTCAGCTCCAATTCCGCGGCCACCAGCTCGCCCGGGCTGTCGATCGGGGGACGGCTTCCCGGATGGCCGTGTGTCGTGATGAGGACCGGGGGCAGGTTCAACGCTCGAGCGCGGGGGATCAGGTCGGTCTGGCGCCAATCGCCCAGGTGAGGCAGCAGCACCAGGGTGAACTCCTGGGCACCCTGGTCCACCCAGTCGTATCGACTCTTGGTGCCGAAGGCGTGCGGAACGTGATAGGCGTAGGGCGGGCTGCGCAAGATCGTCACGCGCATCAGGTTGTCGCGGACGTCGCAGCCGTATTTCCCGTCGTTCAACACGGCCAGGCCGATCTGCCCGGCCGGGCTGCCGGTCCCGGCCCGCGGCCCGCTCACGTCGAACCACATCTGGGTGGGCACCTCCTGGCCGGCGCACGGCCGTTCGAGCCAGCCAAAGGGGACGTCGTGAAAGGCCCTTGGCCGGTCCGTCGGCACCGCGAAGGCGAGCTTCAGCAGCCGCCAGCTTCCCTGCCAGAATAGCCAGTTGCGGAGGAGAATTGCCGGGTCGTCGCGCCGCAGGATGAGCTGCTGCACCCAGCTGCTGGCTTCGTAGGCGCGCTCGATCAACAGCGATCCCTCCAGCGGCCCCTCCTCGAACCGGCTGACGCCGGTCGCCGTAAACTGGCCGGCAATCCGGTCGTAGTGCGTCACGCCGTGCGACCAGGTATCGCTCTCGTCAAGCAGCACCTGCGCCACGTTCCAACCGGCCGGCCCGACCAATTCGGCGCCGGTCGCCCGGTGCATGCACGAGCAGACCACGCCGCTGGCGGGGTCGACCCGCAGTCTCCAATACTCATTCTCGAGCGCATCGGCGGTGACGACTACCCCTTCGGCCGGCTGGCGGAGGGGCAGGCCAGGTGCGAAACGATAGAGACGGTATCCCAGCGGCGGCAGATCCACCGGAAAGACGAGCCGGTTGACCGACATAGAGGCCGAGCTCACCGCCGCATCCGCCTCGATCACCTGGTGCGGCACCGGCTCGTCCCGCTCGTCCACCAGGCCCCAGGCGCCAGCCTCCCAGGGCTGCCAATCCGTCCACGGCTCATATTCGACGACCTGCTGCAGCCGGCTTGGAAACGGGTTGAAGGCCACGACGCCGCTCCCGGGGCCCCGCGTATCGATCGTGGCGGCAATCGCCCGGCCGGCGTCATCGATGGCCTCTCGAGCGCCGAGAACGACCCTCGCCAACGATGCAACCGCCTCGTCCTCAGCCCGTTTGATGCCGCTGCCGCCGAGGCTGTCGTGAAACTGGTTGAACGAGAGATCCCACCACAACCAGTCCAGTTCGGCGCGCGAGGCTGCTTTGCCGGCCCAAAGCTCGGCCATGCAGGCCAGCCGCTCGGCCACCAGGAGCGCCCCCTCCGCCTGGCGGTGCAGCCGCTTGAGCTGGCTGTTGACCGAGTAACAGCCGATGGCATGCATCTGCAGCTCATCCTGGACCACGGGTAGGCCGGCCGCCCGGGGAGCAACCGACTCGAAGTAGGCCGTGGGGTGGCTGAAGCGAACGTCGATGTCGTTCCGCCGGTGGGACAGCGCGTGCACCTGTTCGATCTGCTGCCGGGTCGGTCCGCCCCCGTGATTGCCCACGCCGAAGAAGCACATGGTCTCGGCCAGGCCGTCCGCAGCTCCGGCCACCGCCCGGGCGAGGTGAGCCTCGAGATCGATCAGTCCGCCGGTCTGGTAGGGACCGGGGATGCGGTAGGTCAAGATGCGGCTGCCATCCGGGCCCTGCCACCAGAAGACCTGACCGGGCAGGTCCTTCTCGTGGGCTTCCGGACGCATGAAGACGTAGTAATCGAAGCCGCACTTGCGCAGAATCTGGGGCAAGGTGCCGGCGTGGCCGAAGCTGTCCACGCAATAGGCCACCCGCACGTCGACGCCGAATTCCTCCCGGAAATAGCGCTTCCCCAGAAGCGCCTGGCGCACGAAGGACTCCCCTTGCGGCAGATTCATGTCGGGCTGAATCACCATCCCGTTGACCACGTGCCAGCGGCCGTCGGCGATGAAGCGGCGGATCCCGGCCCACACTTCATGGGCCTCTGCCTCGACCCATCGATAGATGGCGGCCTCGCCACGGGTGAAGTGAAACTCCGGGTACTCCTCAAGGCAGTTGACGGCCGCAGTGCAGGTGGCCAGGGCCTCTGCGCGCCCCTCGGTCCACGGCCACAGCCACACGGGGTCCAGGTGCGCCTGGCCGATCATGTGAACGACAGGTTTTGTGTTGTTCATGGGCCTCCTGCCGGCAGCGGATGTCCGCAATGGATGTAACGGACGGCACCCGCGCGTTCGTGGCTCTCGTGTTCCAAATGCCTTCGTGGCAGACGGTCATTAAGCCTGGCGGGCCGGCACCAGGCGCAGTGTGACAATTTCGTATGGCTTGACCGCGAACGTCATCTGGTTGCCCTTCAACGGCAGCTCACCTTGATTCTCTTCCAGCAGATTGGTGCGCCAGGCGCCCGCCAGCTCAAATCCGGCGATGAGGGTCGCCTGGCCTCGCCGCCGCTGGCTCTCGTACAGGCGAACGATCACGCCGTTGCCATCCTCCGCCCGCTTGATCGTTTCGACCACCACGTTTGGTTGGTCAACCGCGACAAGTGGTCCGAGGGCAACGCCGCGGTGATTCGGATCGCCGTCTGCCACACGTTGATAGACCAGCAGCGGGTCGTTGAGGGCATAGGCGGCGGCGACGGTGGTCTCATTCCAGCCGCCGGCGTGGGGGAGCAGGCTGTACGCAAAGTGGTGTTCGCCCTGGTCAGCCTGGGGGTCTGGCTCGGTTGGGCTGCGAAGCAGGGTCATGCGCAGCACGTTGTCCTGGATGTCGTGGCCGTATTTGCAGTCGTTCATCAGGCTCACGCCGTAGCCTCCTTCGCTCAGGTCGACCCATTTCTGGGCGCAGGTTTCAAAGCGCGCCCAGTCCCAGCTGGTATTGCGGTGAGTCGGCCGCTGGACGTTGCCCCACTGGATCTCGTAGGTTGCCACCGGCGAGAGGATGTCCACCGGGAACGCCACCTTCAGCATAATGTGACGCTCTCGCCAGTCGACGCTCGTGTCGAAATCCAGGCGATGGCCGTGGCGACCCAGCGAGATGCGCTGGACATAGCTGCTGTGCAAGATGCGCCGCCGGATCTCCAGCGTCGCCCGAAGGGGGCCGGCTTCGACCACCCGCACCGATTCGGCTGGCTCGCTGCTCCACTGCTTGTCGTCGTAGAAGATATCGATGTCCCAGGCATCCCAGGACTTGGGCCGGTCCTCGAAAGCCTGAAACTGGTTGGCCACCGCACCGGCAGGCAGCACCTCTCGCCGGTTGGCCTTGTCGGTGATGCGGGTGATGTCGCCGGCGGCGTCGAACTCCACCCTCAAGCAGTCGTTTTCCAGCAGTGCTGATGTGGCAATCAAGGGCGCGGCTGGCAGAATGCCATCACCCGGCTCCGGGTTGGGCGCTGGTACGGCGTCCTTTGCCAGGAACAACGGGACGACGCTGAAAGGGGGCACCTCGCCGGCAGCCAGCCAGGTGCCGCCGCCGGCAGCAGCCTGGATCGTCACCAGCGCACCGTCGCCGCGGCGCAGCGACTCGCCCGGCCCCGGCTGACCGGGCCAGAAAGCGGGATCGGCCCGGGCAAAAGCGGTTGGATTGACGACCAGCACGTCGCCGCCGATCCTGGCGGCAATCGCCCGCAGCGCATCGTCCCGAACCGCGGTGCCCAGCGCGGCAACCTCCGCGTACTGCTGCTGCGACTCGACGTACACGGGGTGAATGCTGCTGCCGGGGATGATGTCGTGGAACTGGTTGAGGCAGACCAGCTCCCAGGCTTTGCGCAGGCCGGCGGCCGGGTATTCGTAGCCCGGGTCCACAAGGCTTGCCAGGGTTGCGACGAACTCGGCGTCGTGGAGCAGGAATTCGCTCTTGCGGTTGGCCCGTTTGTTGCGGCTCTGGGTCGTGAACGTCCCCCTATGCAGTTCCAGGTATAGTTCGCCGTTCCAGGTCGGCAGGCACTTGCCCGAGGTGGCCTCCAAACGGCGGAAGAAATCGAGCACCGAACCCTGGGCGAGGCGAGGAGCGGCAGGGATCGCCGCCAACTCGCGGGCGTTTTCCAGCATCTCTCGGGTGGGGCCGCCCCCGCCGTCGCCGTAGCCAAAGACCATGAGCAGGTCACGCGACAGTTCCTTCTGCTGGAAGTTCGTCCAGGTGCCGACGGCCTGGGCCGGCGTGACCTCGGCGTTGTAGGTGCTTCCGCCATAGCCGTACGGGTCGGGCGTGGTGCTGAAATGAGTGAGCACGCGGGTTCCGTCTAACCCCTGCCACCAGAAGCTGTCGTAGGGCAGCCGGTTGTACTGGCTCCAGCCGATCTTGATCGTGAAGAAATAGTCAAGGCCGGCCTGTTTGATCAGTTGCGGCAGGCTCCAGGCGTAACCGAAAACGTCGGGCAGCCACAAGACCGGCGACTCCGCGCCGGGTCCAAAGTGCTGGCGGAAGAATGCCCGGCCCAACAGGAACTGCCGGGCAAGCGATTCGGGTCCGCTCAGGTTGCAGTCGGCCTCTATCCACATGCCGCCAATCGGCTCCCAACGTCCTTCGGCCACCCGAGCCGCGATGGCCTCGAGCAGTCCGGGATAGTCCTGGCGGATGTAGTCATACAGCTGGGGCTGGCTCTGCGTGAAGTGGTAATTGGGAAACTGCTCCATCAGGCGCAGGGCGGTGTAGAAGGTGCGGCCGGCCTTGCGGCGGGTTTCGCCCACGGTCCACAACCATGCCACGTCGATGTGGGCGTGCCCGGTCGCCACGATGTTGACATCCAGGGGTGGGCCGGCTTCCCGAATTCCCGATTGAAGGGCCGCGTGAGCCGGCGCAACACTGGCATAGAAGGCTTCGCCAAACGGCTCACGCGTGTCGAGGATCTTGAACGCCTCGTCCAGTGCGTTGAGCAGCCGGCCCCGGGCCGGTTCGCCGGCGGCCAGGCTGTCCGCCACGCCCAGCGCGACGCGAGCGGCGGCGATGAAGTCGCGGGTCGCCTGGTCGATCTGCACGACGGCACTCGGGCGCATGAAGAGCCGGGTTCCCGTCTCAGCGGGCCGCATCTCAGCGCCCATGCCGGTCCAGCCGTGCAGGGCCAGCCGGTGAGGGCGATCATCGCGCCAGCGGTGCGGCAGCCGGATCTCCTGGTGGTGGCGGTCGCAGGCGGCCCATGGAATGCCGTCGACGTAGGCCAGGGCGTCGGGATGGCTGAAATCGCCGGAGCTGCCCAGGGGCAGGTAGAGAGCTACGGGCAGGCCGGGTTCCCAATCGGCCGGGACGCGAAAGGCACTGCGCAGTACGAAGTCGATCATCCACGCACCCCAGTAGGTGTTGGGTTCAATCAGCGTCCAATGAGTGTCGTCGATCTCGCTGCCGACCGGCGGAGCCTCGGCGGGGCTGCTCAGCGCCAGGTAGCGAAACGGGGCCAGCGGTTGGCGCCGCCGGTAGACCAGCGGCTCGATCAGGGCAAGGCGTCCGGCGATCTTCTGGGTCGTCCAACGAATCTGGTGGGTCATGGGCAGCTCCTCTACTGGGCACCTCTCACGTACAATGCGACCCTTGGCTGCATCGCCCCGCCGGCGGACACACCACGTGCTTCCCCCCGGCGCTGTACAATCACTGGTGTGGTTCCCGCCACTTACACCTTGGTGCAGGCCATGGCTGGCTACACCTACCTGCCGCTGACACGCACAGTGAGCGTGCCCCCGGATGCCAGCGGTCAGGACTTCACCGGCGGCACCAGATGCTTTTTGGCCCTTATCCTTCTATGTATGCCAGGATGGAAACTCAACGTTGCGTAATTCGTTTATTCGTGCCATTCGTGATCCATCAACCCGATTTGCGCCCACTCGACCCGCCTGTGGTATAATGCGCTCCACATGATGAGCCGCTCTCCCAAGAGCTCACGGTACCTGAACTTCGACATCGCGCCCCGGCGGCGCCGCTGGCTCAGGCCAGTCCTGGTGGGAACAATCCTGGTGCTCTTGGTGGTCGCCGGTTGGCTCTGGTCAAAGGCCCTGGGCGCCGGCCCGCTGGCCCGAAGGGTGACCGCGCTGACTACCATCAATCCAGGCACAGCCACCGCCGGAACGGCGCCGGCAGCCATCCGCGGTGCGCCGCCCACGGCTCAGCCTCCCTCCTCCACCGCTGCGGCAGGCGCGGCACAGGTTACGCCCGCCACGAGTGCCCGGACGCAGGTCCTCACCTACACCGTCCAGGCCGGCGACACGTTGTGGAGCATCGCCGCGCAGTTCAACCTCGACGTGGACACGCTGCGTTGGTCCAACCCGGCGCTGGAACGCGACCCGGACGTGCTGTCGGTGGGCACCCAGCTGGTGATCCTGCCGGTGGAGGGAGCCTATCACCTCGTCGAACAGGGTGAGACGCTGAGCTCGATTGCAGAGCGCTACCACGTGACCGAGGCAGCCATCCGGGACTTTCCCTTGAATCACCTGTCGCAGGGTGAGGCGCTGGCGGCCGGCCAGCCGCTCATGGTGCCCAATGGGCGCCATGTGGTGACCCTGCCAACGCCGCGGCCGCCTGGCGACAGCCGCCTGGCCTGGCCGCTGGTGGGCACGGTCACCCAGCCCTTCGCGAGGGACCACCCCGGCCTCGACATCAGCGCCCCGTATGCCGCGCCGGTGTACGCCAGCCGCTCCGGCACGGTGATCCGGACCGGTTGGGACGCCACCGGCACCGGCTACACCCTGGTGATCGATCACGGCGGCGGCCTGCAAACCTGGTACGGCCACATGAAGGGGGAATGGGTGCGCCGCGGCGAACGCGTGGTGCAGGGCCAGCTGATCGGCGAGGTGGGCAGCACCGGCAACTCCAGCGGCCCCCACCTGCATTTCGAGGTTCACCGGAACGAGCAGCCGGTGGATCCACGCGGTTATCTCCCCGCGGGCGAACCACGGTAGCCCTACGGCATCAGCATCCCGCCGTTCACCTCGATGACCTGGCCGGTGACATAGCTGCTCAGCGCGTCCGAGGCCAGGAAGAAGACCGTGCCCACGCACTCCTCCGCACGGCCGCCGCGCTGCATCGGCACGGTCTTGATGATTGCCTGCAGCTGGTCGGGTGGAGTCCAGCGGTCGTGGAAGGGCGTCAAAATGATCCCGGGCGACAGGGCATTTACCCGGATGTTCTGGGCTGCCAGGTTCTTGGCTAGTCCGCGCGTCAGGGAGCTCACCGCCCCCTTGCTCGCGGCATACACCATCGAGTTGACGCCCCCGCCGTTTCGAGCGGCGACCGAGCTGACATTCACGATGTTGCCGTGGCCCTGGCGCAGCATCACCGGCAGCACCAGCTGGCAGATTCGAAAGACGGAGGCCACGTTGAGATCCATGATGTATTGGTAGGTCTCCTCCGACATCTCGTGCAGCGGGCTGCGCTCGATCAACCCACCCGCGTTGTTGACCAGAACGTCCACGCCGCCCCAGTGATCGAGCACTTTCGCCACCATGGAGCGGATCTGGGCCGGTTTGGTGACGTCGGCCTTCACTAGCAGCCCGGTTCCGCCCCCCGACTGGATGTCCTTCAGGACGGCCTTTGCTGCGTCACCGCTGGCATTGTAATGGACCACGACGCGCGCACCGGCAGCCCCAAAGGCGCGCGCCAGAGCCGCTCCGATGCCCGTGCTGGCGCCGGTGACCATCACCACCTGATTGTCAAAGCGTATTTCCATATGATACCATCATCCTCCTTACATCGAATCTCTAAAGGTAGCCACCCAGGTTCCAGGGGTTGAACTCAGCCTCGCCCACGCCCTGCGCCTCGCTGGCGCTCGGCCGGCCCGAGGCGACCGACAGCACCAGGTTCAGCAGGTCGGCAGCTGCAGCCCCCATGTCCGCACCTTCTGCCAGCACGCCTGCGTTGAAGTCCATGTCGTCGGACATGCGCTCAAAGGTGCGTGAGTTCGAGCAAACCTTGATCGCCGGGGCCGGCTTGCCGCCGAACACCGAGCCGCGCCCGGTCGTGAAGAGCACCAGGTTGCACCCACCCGCCATCTGGCCCGTGACCGACACCGGGTCGTACCCCGGCGAATCCATAAAGGTCAGTCCGCGGGCGGTCACCGGCTCGGCATAGTCATACACCGCCACCAGGGGCGTGCTGCCCCCCTTGGCGATGGCCCCCAGCGATTTCTCATAAATGGTGGTCAGTCCCCCCGTCCGGTTGCCCGGAGACGGGTTGTTGTCGATCTCCAGGCCCAGCCGCCGGGTGTGCTCCTCCCACCAGCGCACCTTGTCCAGCAGCCGGGCGCGCACCTCTGGGCCGACGGCCCGCTGGGCAAGCAGATGTTCGGCTCCATAGATTTCCGGCGTTTCTGCCAGCACCACGGTGCCGCCCTGCTGAACCACGGCATCCGCCACCAGCCCAACCAACGGATTGGCCGTCACGCCCGACCAGCTGTCGCTGCCGCCGCACTGCACCGCCAGCATCAGCTCGCCGATGGGTTGTGGGGTGCGCTGAACGTCGTTGGCAGCCAGCAGCAGCTCCTCGACCCGCTCAATCCCGGCGCGGACGGCCTTGCGGATGCCGCCCTGCTCCTGAATCACCAGGTACCGCAGCGGCGGCTGCCACGCTCCGTCCGTTCTATCGCCCAACTTGTAGTCGTCCATCAGCGCCGAAATCTGGTTCGATTCGCACCCCAGTCCAACCAGGAGCGCGGCCCCTACGTTGACGTGGCGGACAATGCCGGCCAGAGTGCGTTGCAGAAGGACGAAATCCGGGTTGCCGTGCCGCATGGGGCAGCCATAGGGGTGGGTGAACGCCACCACGCCGTCCACGTGCGTGTAGCCGCTCATCCTCTCCGGGCCAAAATGGAGGGCAATCTGGCGGGCGGTGTGAGCGGAGCAGTTGACCGTCGAGACGACGGCCACGTAATTGCGGGTGCCCACCCGGCCGGATGGCCGCCGGTACCCAAGAAACGTGGCCCCCGCGCCCAATCCGGATGGGCCGGCCGGTTGGGCACGCAGGCCGGCCGGCACATTGCGGGCAAACTCCAACGCCGCCAGGTTATGGGTGTGCACGTGGTCGCCCGGCTCGATGTCCTGGCTGGCGAAGCCGATGACGTGCCCATAGCGGTGCACCGGCGCGCCCGCCGTAATGTGCGTCAGAGCCACCTTGTGACCGCCGGGGACGAGGCAACGGATCACCAGGCGGGTATCCTGCTCGGACGCACTGTTCAGCAACCAGGCGCTGCCCTGGGGCAGGTCCGTCCGGGCTATGGCGACGTCGTCGGCTGGATCAAGCCGCACGGCTGCCGCCAGAAGCAGCGGCAGACGGCCGGCATCAGAATCACTCATGCCGTCTCACCCGACACGTAAGAACACGGGAACTTCACGACGCGGCGGGTACGTTGGTTTGAGCCTGGGTGCGCTTGAACCTGGTGGAAAAGGCTTCCATCATCTCGACGGGGACCGGGAAGATGATCGTGGAGTTCTTTTCCGTTGCGATCTCGGTCAACGTTTGTAGATAGCGCAGCTGCACGCCGGCGGGTTGGCTAGACAGCACGGACGCCGCCTCGGCCAGCGTCTGGGCGGCGTTCAGCTCGCCCTCGGCGTGGATCAACTTGGCGCGCTTCTCGCGCTCTGCCTCGGCCTGGCGAGCCATGGCCCGCTGCATCGTCTGCGGTAGTTCGACATCCTTGACCTCCACGATGCTGACCTTGACGCCCCACGGTTCGGTAGCCTCGTCGATGATCTTCGCCAGCCTCTGGTTGATGCTCTCGCGCTGGGCCAGCAACTCGTCCAACTGGCTCTGGCCCAACACGTTGCGCAGGGTGGTCTGGGCCATGTTCCAGGTAGAGCGCCGGAAATCCTCGATCTGGACCACCGCGGCGCTGGGGTCCACCACCCGGAAAAAGAGCACCGCGTTTACCTTGACCGTCACGTTATCTCGGGTGATCGCCTCCTGGCTGGGCACGTCTATGGTAACCACCCGCAGGTCAACCTTCACCATGCGGTCGACGAAGGGAATGATCAGGAACAATCCCGGTCCGCGCGGGCCGACCAGCCGCCCCAGGCGAAAGATCACGCCTCGCTCGTACTCCTGCACAATCTTGATTGCCGAGCTGATCACAATCAAGAGCAGAATGATAACTACAACGCCGAAAGTTCCCAAGAAACCCAGAAAACCCGTCATGGTCGTCAGCCTCCCTTTCCGGAGCATCGTCACGTCTGAGGATTCGGGCGCTCGTTGACACATTATACCCGATGCCAGCCGGCAAAGCAATCTGATTCCATGAGCGTGCCGAAAAACCTGTAGTATAGGGCCTTGTGCCCGTCTGCGACGCCCACGAGGGGCTATGCTGCGGGCATTTGAACCGGCTCTAACGAGAATCTATGGCGCGTCTAATGCTACTCAAACATAAGTTGCGTATGTTAGGAATGGTGTTATGATCTCTTGGAGCATAGGCGTCATTTCGCCCATGCTGCCCGGCAGTGGCGAGTGGAGCCGTCCGGATGGAATACAAGGACTATTACCAGACGTTGGGAGTGGACAAGGGCGCCAGCGAGAAGCAGATCAAGTCGGCTTTTCGCAAACTGGCGCGCAAATACCACCCCGATGTCAACCCAAACGATCCGCAGGCTGAAGCGAAGTTCAAGGAAATCAACGAGGCCTACGAGGTCTTGAGCGATCCGGAAAAACGCGCCAAGTACGACCAGCTGGGCGCCGACTGGCAGCGCTGGCAGCGGTCGGGCGGCGGGCCGGGCGACTTCGACTGGAGCCGCTGGACGACCGCGCCGGGTGGGCAGCGGGTGCACGTGCGTCAGGGAACCGTCGAGGATTTCGCGGACCTGTTTGGCGAGGGCAACCCGTTCTCTGATTTCTTCACCAGCATCTTCGGCGGGCTGGGCGGTCGCCCCGGTGCCGGCGGTTTCGCGGAAACCGAGTATCGCACACGCCTCCGGCGCGGACAAGACGTGCAGCACGAGGTAGAAATCAGCCTGGCCGAGGCGTATCACGGCACCCGCCGGGTGTTGACCAAGGATGGCCGCCGCCTCGAGGTGAAGATTCCGGCAGGCGCCCGCACCGGGACGCGGGTGCGGGTGCGGGGCGAGGGGCACGGCGGCGCGGGGGGCGGGCCAACCGGCGACCTGTACCTGGTCATCAAGGTCACCAACGACCCGCGCTTCGACCGGCGCGGCGACGATCTACACGAAACGGTGCCGGTCGACCTGTACACGGCTGTGCTGGGCGGTGAGGTCGTCGTACCCACATTGACGGGCGACGTGCGCCTGAAGGTCCCGGCCGGCGCTCAGAACGGGCAGGTTTTCCGGCTGCGAGGCAAAGGCATGCCCAAGCTAAAGAGCCCTGGCGACTACGGCGACCTGTACGCTCGCCTTGAGGTGCGCCTGCCGGCCAACCTGACCGCCAAGCAGCGGGCGCTGTTCGAAGAGCTGCGCCGCACCCAATCCTAGAGAGGCGGGGTCTCCTCAAACACCTCGGCGCTGAACACAGACAGCTCGGCCTCGCGCCAGGCATCGCCGGGCAAGCCGGCCTTCATACACACCGCTCGCAGGAACTCCATGCGCCCCCAGTGCCGCTCGGTGGCCACTTGCGGCAGCAGCAAGCCCGTGTGCAGCCCGCGATGAATGAGCAGGCCATGCTTGCCGACCTCGATTTCCTCGGGGCTGTCGACACGGCGGAAGGGGGATAGAGCGGAGATTTCGATGACCAGGTCGTCCAGCTCTGCCGCAGAAATAACCGGATTAAAGCGGAAGTCGCGCGTCGCAGCCGAGATGGCACATTCCTGCACCACGCGATAGAGCGGCTTGTCGGTGTCGAGCCGGCCGATACATCCCCGCAGCTCCCCATTCCGCCGACGCAACGTCACGAAAGCCGGCGTAGCCCGCAGCAGGCCGGGCTCGGTCACCTCATAGCCGGGCATACGCCCATGGGTCAGATGCATGGCCAGCGTTTCGCGGGCTATGCGCAGCAACCGCTCCTTCTCGGCTTGGGACAGAACGGGCGTGTCGCTCGCCGTGGCTGGCTGAGCAGGCATGCAGCACCTCGCCTATTAGCTGGTCCCAGAGCACACCACCACGCCCCGGGGTAGGGCCGGGTACATCCACCTCAATCTATTGTACACCCGATCGGCGATCATGGCAACCTCAAAGTTGACCCAAGATTCACCGCAGAGTTGCCATGAACTGACGTTCACCATAAAGAATGAAAATACAGTCCACTGGCACCCCGCTTGAGCACAACTTAACGTATTTTCGGATCAGGCGCAGAGGACGCAATGATTCCCATAGATTTCTCTGTGCCCTCTGCGTCTCTGTGGTGAAATTGGTTCGAATCATCTGACTCGCGTCACTGAGTCTTCCCCTCGATCCAGAACTGGTAGAGATCGCCAGTCCACTGGCCGGAGGCGTTCTCAAAGGCGTCGATGAGATCCGCCGGATAGGCCACCCCGTAGCGATGCTCCCTCAGGTAGTCCCGCAACCCGGCGATGAAGGCAGCATCTCCCAGCCGGGCTCGCACGGCGTCGAAGAAGAGCGGCCCCTTGCCGTAGACGATCGTTCCGTAGTCAGCCGCGTCGAAACTGGCCACCGCACCGGCCACCGGCCGGTCCCGTCCCTCTCGCAGCGCGTTGCGATAAGGCTCGTCAAACAGCCGGTTCTTAAGGGCGGCTGCCCGGTCGGCCCCAACCACCTTGTCGAAGTAATAATAGGCGCAGTAGTTGACCAGCGCTTCGTCCTGCCAGGGATCGTTCACCTGGTCGCTGCCCACCAACCCATACCACCACTGATGGGCCGTTTCGTGCGCCAGCACGAACTGGAAGTAGTCGTCCGGGCTGGCATACAGCTGCTCGGCCACGACGATCACTCCGGGGTACTCAATGCCGCCCGCCGTTGTGGGCGTAGCGGCGATGTCATACACGGCATATGGGTAGGCGCCAAACTGCTGGCTGTAGAAATTCAGGGCGCTGATGGCATACTGCAGGGCCAGCTGGCCGCTCTCCGCCTGCGCAGAACGATAATAGCTGTTGACCTGGACGTCCTCCCAGGTTTGGCTGACGACGCGGAAATCGGCGCTCAGCGCAACGTAGAAATCGCGCACCGGTGCAGCCACTGCCCGCCAGGTGCGCGTGCCATCCGGGTTGTCGGCCATCTTCACCACCCTGCCTGTCGTAACCGCCACCAGATCCGCTGGCACGGTCAACGACACATCATAGAGTGCCACCTCAGTGAAGGTGACGTCTCCGTAGGTCGGCGAGACCTCCACGTGCCAGCCGTTCTGGTCGTAGACGGGTATGATGGGATAGAAGCCGGCCAGCGCATACACGCCGTCGACGTACGAAAAGACGGCGTAGCCGTTCTTATTGTCGCTGGGCAGCGTGTCGGTGAACGGCAGCGTCAGGTCGATGGATGCGCCGCGCGGCAGCGGTGTATTCAGCAACACGCGCAGAGCCGAGTTCTGAGAAATGAGCCGCGTGTTGGCGACAGCGTTGCCGAGCGCCACCGCGCCGACGGTCATGCTCCCGCCGTAGCCGGGAAGGTTGGGGAACAGCCGGAAGTCTACCTCATTCAGTGTTGCCGAATGGGTATTGGTGTAGTGCACTCGCTCCAGCCCGGTCAGCGTGGGCGAGGCACCAGGATGCAGGGTCACCTGGATGGAGTAGCGCGTCGCTTGCGCAACGGCCTGCAGGTCGGATGCGAACTCGGGCCGGAGTGCCGGACGGTAGCCAGCCAGGTTCGAAGCCCGCGCCGCCGCAGGTGAGGTCGGGGTGACGGCCGGCGTCGCGGACGGTGCGACGGCGGGGTATGCCGCGGCCGGCCGGCTCACCAGCGCACGAGGACTCAGCGGCACGGCGCTGCGGGGTACCCGCGCGGCCACAGGCAAGCTGCCAAATGCTGCCAGCACCAGCGCCACCACCGGCAATCGACGCAGGATTCGGTTTAGCACGTGAAGGTACTCCCTCGAAATGAATGTGCGCGTATTGTGCCGCAACTGCGCAGGTTTGGCAAGCGCCGCGAAGAGAGTGCCGAGAAAACACCATCAAGGGCAACCTACGAAATGCTTGGTGGCTTGGTGGTTATCTGTGTGCCCCTTGGGGACACGCTCCCGGGAATGCACTTGACATATTCCAGGAATCGGTGTATGATGGGACTCAGCATGACATAAGAAGGAGACCAGCACCATCGAAGGTCCGGCTGGCTGCCAGCCACGGGAACCAGGAGGGAGGTGTATTCATGTTGAACCGGTTCGTGCGCTTCGTGGGAGTACTGGTGTTGATCACGCTGCTGGCGTTCCCGGCGAGCACCAGCGCAGCGCCGGCCGGCAACGGCGCAAGTGTCATTCATACCGTGAAGGCCGGTGAGACGTTGTCGCAGATCGCGGCGCAATACAATGTGAGCGTGGCGGCGATCGTGCTGGCCAACAACCTCAAGAATCCGGATGTCATCTTCGTGGGCGAACAGTTGGCCATTCCCGGCGCGCTGCTGCCCGACCCGGCGCCACCCATCCCGGCGCCCGAGGCCCATTGGGTGGACAAAGGCGACACGCTGACCACGATCGCCGCTTTCTACCGGGTCACCGTAGCTGAACTGGCGGCTGCCAATGGACTGCCGCCCGACGCCACGCTGTACGCCGGGCAGGTGTTGATCATCCCGCCCCGTCAGCAGCCGGCACCAGCTGCGCTGCAGGTGCCTGCGTGCGCCCTGTACTACGCGGCGCAACCCGGCGACTCGCTGTCTGGAGTGGCTGCCCGCTTCGGCATCGATCTGACATCCTTGATTCAATCAAACCAGCTGGAGCGCACGGTGCTGGTTATCGGCCAGCAGTTGTGCATACCGCCCAGCACCGTAGCTGCTCCACCGTCGCCGGCGCCCGCCCAGGAACCAGCGCCGGTGCCGCCCGCCGAGCAGCGCCCTGCGGCCACGCCGGTCTATCAGCCGCCCGCTTACCAGCCTCCGTCGGCGGCGCCGGCCTATCCCCCGCCGGACTATCAGCCGCGGTCAGCGCTGGTGACCGCGCCCGCTGAGGCCGCGCCTGACACCTCGACAGTGATTCCGGCCCCCCCGGCCGCGCCGATCTACGTGATGCCGGCCGGGAATGAACCCGCCGTCATTCACACCGAGATGATGTGGGTGGGCTCGCAGACCAACGACACGGAGGATCCGAACGGCATTACCAGCCTGATTGTGCTCACCATTGACCAGAAGGACCTGAACGCGGTCATCCGCTCGTCCAGCGGGTCGGTGAGCAGCGGCACGACCGGCGAGTACTACGAGTTCAGCTGGGTGCCAAGCTTCGCCTTCCGCTACATCCCGGCAGGCACCTACCAGGTGTGGATCGAAGGCCAGCCCTCGAAGGTGATGACAGCCCAGGTGTACCCAGGCCGGCGCACCTGGGTCCAGTTCAGATGGAGGGAGACCACCCCAGACGTGCTCCAGGCCTCGTCTACCGGCTACACGGCCGAGGTATTGGACAATACGAGCGGCGACAAGCCCCTGGGGGTAGCATCTATCCTGGTCGTCAAGTCCGGTGCGCCGGGCCAGCAGATTCGAGTGACGGCACCGGGCGGGTTTGAGGCGACCTGCACCACCGGCAGCAAGCCGGAATATGGTCCCGCCGCCTGCGACATCGGCGGTCTGAACGCCGGTACCTATCAGGTGACGTTGGACGGCGCAGGCATCAGCCTGGAGATCTACCTCGACGGCCGGGGCACGGCCACGGTGGCTTTCCACCCGGCCTGATCGGGCCTCTTTCGTCAGCCGGATGTGACACTACCAACGCAGAGACGCAAAGGACGCAGAGTCCCTGTGTATTTCTCTGCGCTCTCTGTGTCTCTGCGGTGAAACTGATTTGTCTTTTAGCGTCGCCGTCCTGAAGGGCGATTCACGGGGTAACCACCGTTGGTCTGACGATTCGGCGCGTCCCTTTGCTCGACGGGCAGCTGAAAACAGTACCCCGTACCGCGGACGGTCAGGATATGGCGGGGGCGCCGGGGGTTGTCCTCCAACTTCCTTCGCAGCCAGCTGATGTGCACCTCGATGGTGCGGGTGTCGTCCACAAAGTCGGTCTCCCACACCTCTTTCATGATCCGGACGCGGTCGATGACCTCGCCAGCGTGCAGCATCAACAGCTGGAGCAGCTGGGATTCTTTTGGGGTGAGTTCCGACACCTTATCATGGTGCTTGACGCGGTTGTGCGAACGGTCGACGATGATATCCCCTGCCCGCACGAACCGATCTCCGCCAGCGTTGGTGGCTTTCTTGAGGCGGTGGGCCAGCTGGCGCGAGGTGAAGGGCACCGGGAGATAGGCACTGGCAGGCAGGAGGTCGTGCCCCCTACAGCTGCACACGATCAAGCGGGGGCACTCGACCCGGAGGTCGTCCAACAGCCTGCACACATCGCCCAGATCTAACGCGCCGGTAGCTGCGCTGAGCACGATCAGGTCGGGCCAGTCCGTCTGAGCCGTCGCCACCGCCACGGTGGGATCGTGCACGAGCGTGACATCGCAACCCTGACCGACCAGGCTGGATCTGATGGAGGTAACACTGCCACCGTCTTGCTCCTCGACCAGCAGCACTTTCAGTGTCATGCCGGCCTCCTGAACGCGTCATTGTGGGTCTCTGGCGTGAATTATAACCCACCGGCCCGGCTTCTGCAATAGGCTCAATGACCCACCCGCTGCGACCTGCAAGGTTGACCACCACCCGTCGAACAGGCCAGATCTAGTGGGTCGCCGACCTGCGGTGCCCCTACCGGCAGTGGTGCACACAGAAGGCGCCGTATCCAGCAGAAGCTGCTAGCGGCAGCATCGGCGGAGCCAGGCTCAAACCCGGCTCAAACCTGGCTGGTGGTGCCCGGCAGTGACGGAAGGACACTTCGCGCGAAGATCAGGTATCCGGTGTGTCCCACCATCACATCCATCGGGCGCAGCCGGTCGAACACCGGCTTATACTGGCGCAATAGCAGTTCTTCGACCTCAACGTCCGCGAAGGCCTGGGATTCCATTGCGGCCAGCAGGCCGCTGACCTGGTTGGTGGTGGGCACCAGGCACCCGAAGAAGCCGCCCGGCTTGAGTGCATGAACGACCTGCGCCAGGTAGTCCTCTGGCGTGCGCACATCCAGGAACGCGGCATCGACGTCGGTCTCCTCAAACCCATCGGCGATATCGCGCAGCTTGAACTCCACCCAATCCTGGAGGCCGGCCTGCTGGATGTTGCGCACGGCCAGGCGTTGCATGTCGCTCCGATTGTCGTACGAATAGACTTTTCCACAAGGAGCCACCGCTCGCGCCAGTGCCATGGTCAGACCGCCGCTGCCGCTGCCGGCTTCGACCACCCGCCGTCCGCTGTGTATGCTCATCTTGAGCAAGATGAAGCCGGACTCTTTCGGATAGATAATCTGCCCATTGCGCCGGAGGTTAATGATCAGGTCGTGCGTCGACGCTTCCAGCACCAGGAAGGGCCTGCCGGTGTGTGAGGCAATCTGCCGGCCCCACGGCTGGCCGATCAAGGCATCGTGCTGGATGATCCCGGCGTGGGTCTGTAGCGCTGCGCCGGGCTTGAGCTGAACGATGAAGCGCTTGCCGCGCGGCCCAATCAGCAGGGCCAGGTCGTTTTCTTGAGCCACCTTCATAGGCTGGCATCCCCGCCACCGCTGTGGCACACCTTCGACAGCCGGCTCAGCAGTTCGATCAGCTCTTTCGAGCGGAGCTGCACCAGGTCGGGCACCGGCATGCTGAGCAGCACATGCGGCGCGTTGCTCCGCACCGCCAGCCGCCAGGCGTCGACCGGACAGCGCGCCAGCTCGCCGGCCAGTGCCTGGAGGCGCGCCGGCGCGCCGTCCGGCGGGCCGTACGAACGCCGGCCGCCGGCGAGTTCGGTCGCCACCCAGCCCAATCGGCGCGCCTGGGTCTCACCGCGCCGGCCCAGTTCGCTGCTCGGGTCGAGGATTTCGGCCTCGAGGGTGGGCAGCTGGCGCCACGTCACGTGCCACACCAAGACGTCTCGACGCCCATGGAGCCGCTCCCACAGCCAGGTTGGCAGCGCTTCGCGCGAGATCAGCACCACTGTGGCGGTTACCGTCGAGAACGGGTGATTGGCGTCGACCGTCTTGAACCGGAATGCACTCAGGCTCAGGCGTTGCGCCGCCGGTTTGCCCCCGATCGAGCGCAGCCCGGGTTCCAGCCAGGCGCTGATCCGCTGGGCGCGGCGCCGGTTGACCCAGCGCCCGGCGGCATACCCCACCATCAAAACGCTGGCCGCAACGAACAGAAAGAGCGTGAACGGATCGCTCAGGCTGAGCACCATCGACGAATCCAACCTCTCCCCCAGTCAAAGATAGATGATTATACCATGGTCACCCAGCCTCACCAATCCGTCACCGGGCATTTAGACATTTCGAGCCGGTTGTGCTACACTTAGGGCATCATCGCTGCCACATTTTATGTACACTCAGCAATTCATCTCAGCTTGGGGGGAGCGCAGGCATGGCTGAAAAACGTCGGGTGCTGTGCATTGAAGATGAGCCCGAAATGATTGATTTGATGAAGCTCATCCTGGAGCGCAAGGGTTTTGAGGTATTGGGCGCAGTCGGAGGCAGACAGGGACTGGAAGCGGTGCGCGAACATATGCCAGATCTGGTGCTGCTGGACCTCATGATGCCAGACGTGGATGGTTGGGAGGTCTACCGCCAAATGAAAGCCGACACCCAGTTGCGGCAGATCCCGGTCGTGATCGTGACCGCCAAGTCGCAGAGCATCGACCGTGTGCTGGGCTTACACATCGCCAAGGTGGACGACTATGTGACCAAACCGTTCGGGCCGAATGACCTGACCGAAAGCGTCGAACGTGTGCTGCACAAGCGCCAGACGGCGCCCTCTGCCTGAGAGCGCGAGCCGGTCCCGGCAGCGCCCGGCTCCGGCGGGCGCGCCGGCGCTCATCTTATGAGCTTCCTGGTGGCCTGGCATTTCCTGACGACTATCCCTCTCGGCCGGCGCCCCTCCGTAATCGACCAGCCAGGCCGCTCGATGGCCTGGTTTCCGCTCGTCGGCCTGATCATCGGTGGGCTGCTGGTCATCCTCGATCTTGCGGTCCGTCATCTATGGGCCGGGTTGCCCGGTGCCGCCCTGCTCCTCGTCGCGTGGGTGGCGATCAGCGGCGGACTCCACCTGGATGGTTTCATTGACTGCTGTGACGGCTTGCTGGCTGCCAGGCCCCCCGAACAACGCCTCGCCATCATGAAGGATAGCCGTGC
>Ga0315282_10004578_pt1 | contig 23995 bp, 21 predicted proteins | sample YL17G07_20_MG_FD_203693 | JGI IMG/M metagenome (GOLD analysis project Ga0315282, IMG submission 203693) | Sediment microbial communities from Yellowstone Lake, YNP, Wyoming, USA - YL17G07_20 | ecosystem: Environmental > Aquatic > Freshwater > Lake > Sediment | place: USA: Wyoming | collected... | reverse complement strand
ACTCGCACTCACCCTCTTCCAGAGGCGGGATCTTGCCGCGGCGGGCGGCATCTTCTGAGCCCCCGACGACGTCAGCGCGCACCTGGTCTTGGGTCAGCTCGACGGTGAATCCGTCACCCATTCGCGTGCGGATCATGCTCACAATCCGGGCACCTCCTCTACGCACGTCCAGCGACGTCGCAATGGCTTTCATCAAGTCGCGGGGAGGAGGAACCGACACCCCGGCAAGCCCCCGCCCCCCAAGCCCAGAACGTGCTCACCCACCTGGGTGGACATAGTATATGCGCGGCCGGACCGATGTCAAGACTGCGGAAGCCGGGCGTGTGTGTCGGCAGGGGCGGCGGGAGGACGCGAAAGCGGTTGACGTGCTGCGCTCCTACGGCTACCGTATCCACCTAGGTGGACGCCGAGCGGGGTTCGACGCCCGTGACGCGAGATGTCGCCCGCCACGCGATGCAGGACGGATTGCGGGAGACTCGGCGAACGAGCGGGGGGCTGCCCCAAGGCGCGGTGTGAGCACGCCGGAATGGGCAACGTAGCTGCTCAGAAAGAAGCCCGCCATGACGAGGACAGGCAGCGCCAGCAAGAGTTCGGCCTTATCAGAGCTGATCCCCGAGAACCCGCTCTCGAGCCTGCCACTCACCGCGCAGAAGATCTTGCGAGCCGCGCAGAAGTTGCTGGCTGAGCGCGGGTACAGCGCTGTCACTCTGGAGAACGTCGCCACCGAAGCAGGGGTCAACAAGGCATCCATCCGCTACAACTTCGGCAACAAGGCCGGCCTCGTGACGGCGGTCGTCGATTCGCTCATCCACGACGAGTGGCTCGAGCTCAAAGAGGATTCTGGCCGCGGCCTCCAGTCCGACCCCGTGCATGCGGTCATCCAAAGCAAGACCAGGATGATTACGGCCAACGATACCTTCAGGACGTTCTTCGACATCCTGCCCCATGCGCTGCGCGACGCCGATCTCAGGGAGCGCATCCTCAGCGTCTACACATACTGGTACCAGGAGAACATGAAGGTGCTGGGGCTCGAGGGCCCGGGATCTGACCAGGACGACCTGCTCGCCGGCATCGGACAACTCATGGTGGCCGTGGTGGACGGCGTGTCCGTCCAAGCGGGCCTCGACCCCAACAACTACGACCTCAACAAGCCGCTGGCCACGCTCGAGCTGCTGCTGAAGAACTCCTACGCCGAGCTCAGGCGGCGAGCCGGGCTTCCGGAATCGAGCTCACCCTGACCTGACGCGGACCCTGTGCCCGTGTGGGACGACGACGAAGCGCGCCTCGCTCCCGCAGCGCTCCAGCGCGGCCCCGACCGCCTCGGCGACCGACGAGCTCGGCGTCATGCCCATCTCCCGCACGACGTCGGCCGGGAACGCTGAGACCAGGTAGACGTCGGCGTGACCGAGCAGGTCCGCGACGGCGGCCGCCTTGTGCCCTCCGAGGACGAACTCGCGGCGGATCCGCTCGACAAGGGCTCCCGGCGAGCTCATGCCGCGCATCCACTCCTCGAAGGTCGCCTGTCCGAATCCCTCTACGCACTCCGCCACGAGGATCACCGCTCCTCCCTTGCGCACGGCACCGCGTACGCAGTCGAGCGTCTTCTGCGCCTGATAGAGGTTGATGTCTTTCGGCCTGCCTCCAGGAGAGGCGACGACCACGTCCGCGGGCGCCTCGATCGCCAGGTCGAACACCTCGTCGTAGAACCGCGCGCCGGCGCGAAACGCATCGACATAGTGGCCGGCGACGGCTCGCAGGATGCGCTTCTCCTCATCGAGGATCACATTGAAGATGAAGTCGATGCCCGCGATGCCACCGGCCTCGTCGATGTCCTCACGGACGGGATTGCCTTCGAGGATCCCCGCCTTGGCATGCGAGGAGAGCATCATGCCGTGGTTCGCCTCGATGGCGGCGTGCGTGCAGATCCCCGGCATGACCGCCTTGGCCCCGCCGCTGAAGCCGGCGAAGTAGTGGTACTCGATGTTGCCCGTGCAGATCCTGAGGTCGGCTTCGAGGAACGGGCGAAAGACCTCGAGCGGCGTGCCGCGGCTCGTGACCCCGAGCGAGAGGCAGTCCTCGCGGTCGAGATCGACGACGTCGGCGCGCTCGAGCGCCTCGTGGCCGATGAGGGCTGCCTGCTCCTCGCGGGTGTGCTTGCGGTGAGCACCGAGAGCGAAGACCACGGTCACCGCGACGCCGCTGAGCTCGTCGAGGATCGCGGGCAGGAACTTGTAGGTCGGACAGGGCCGCGTGACGTCGCTGACGACGACGGCCGCCGTCGAGGCGCGCCGTGCCAGCATCGCCAGGCGCGGCGAGCCGATCGGCTCGCGCAGCGCGCGCCGCACCTCGGCGGCCTCGTCCGCTTCGGAGACGGGCGGCGGGCCCTCGCCCGCGCCTTGCGCCTCAGGTCCGACCACAGCCATGAGGTTGCGCGCGGGAATAGCTAGCTCGACCTCGGTGCTTCCGTACGGTAGACGGATGTGCACGATGCGCCCCCGCGCGGCGGTTCGCGCGCCGGGCGGGCGGCTGGGCCGCGCCGCCCCCCGGGCCGGGCCGTCCACTTCAGGTCCCGGCTCTCAGGCGGGCGGCTGGCCCCAGCCGCGCGCCGCGTAGTAGTCGCGCCGCATGAAGGCGAGGTCCTCAGCAGTGATCGCCAGCTTCTCGCCCTCGGGCGTGTCGATGGGATGCTCCGTGATCCACGGCGGCAGCATCTCCTGCGCCGGCCCGAACCCGCGCACTTCGTTGAAGCGATGCGTCTCGCTCACGATGCGGTTGGCAATCTGCCCCAATTCCTCGGTGGAGTAGTCGGCGCCCACGGCGGCATTGACGATGCGCGTCAGGAACTCCCAGTCGAGCAGGTCACGGTAGAAGCGGCAGAAGACCATGCAGTCCATCATCACGAAGCGGTTCTCCCAGTCGACGTACATGGCGCCCTTGCCCTCGACGGTGTTGATGCCGATGAGCCCGGCCAGCTCCGCCTTCATGAACGTGGCGCGCATGTGACAGGCGCCGCGTGTGGACATGATGTATCCCAGGCCCATGCCCTTGGAGCGGCGCGGATCGTAACCCGCCGGCTCCAGACCCTTGGAGTGCACGGCGACGCCCGCGAGACCAAGCTCCTTCTCGACCGTCAGGATGCCCTCGGCGAAGAGGTCGCCCGTGCCCTCCCGGCGCGCCATCTTCTCGAGGAACTCCGTGATGCCCACCGCGTCGCCGAAGTCGAGCTTGTCGGGGATCAGGCCGCGGCGCGAGGCCTCAATGGCCAAGCCGCAGAGGTTGCCGGCCGTCATTGTGTCGATGCCCTGCCGGTCGCAGATGTCGTTGTAGAGCATGATGCGCGGGAAATCGACGATCTCGCAGAGGCCGCCAAAAGCGTAGATGGTCTCGAACTCGGGCCCGTCGACCTCGAGGCCGGCGAGCTCGCCCTCGGGCACCCGGCACACGTTGCCGCAGCCGATGAAGCAGGGCGGGCAGGTGGAGTTGCTCACCTTGTACTTCTCGATCATCGTCTCGGCCGAGAGTGGCTCGAAGTCGTCGAGACGCCCCCTGGTCCAGTACCGGGTGGGGAACATCGAGAGGCCGTTCGTGAGGCGCACCATCTGGACCGTCCCCTTGGCGCTGTAGGCGAGGGTGCTGAGATGGTCCTTGCCGTTCTCGACCATCTCCTTCACCAGCGCCTTGAACTCGTCGGGACGGGCGACCTCCGTCTTGTGCGCGCCGTGAAAGACGAGTCCCTTGACGTTCTTTGAGTCCATCACCGCGCCGGCACCGCCACGCCCCAGGCTGTGCGTGCGGTTGTTCTGGATGCAGGCGAAACGGACGAGCTTCTCGCCCGAGGGACCGATGACGCAGGCCTGGGCCGTCCTCACCCCCGTCTTCTCGAGCAAGCGCTCCTCGGCCGCGTAGGTGTCGAGACCCCACACGTCGTCGGCTGGGTGAATGGCCACGCCACCGTCGGAGATCTCGAGGTAGACGGGCGACGAGGCCTTACCCTCGAGCACGACCAGGCGGTAGCCGCTGCGGGCGAACTGCGTCGCCACCTTGCCGCCGGCATAGGCCTCCCCGTAGCCGCCGGTGAGCGGCGAAAGGAAGTAGACCGCGTAGCGGTTGGTCCCCGGCATGGCCGACCCGGAGAGCGGTCCACACGAGAAGAACAGCTTGTTGCCGGCGCTCAGAGGGTCGACGTCGGGGCCGACTTCTTCGAGGAGCAGATGGCTGCCGATGCCCTTGGTGCCGATGTACCGGCGCACGAGCTCGGTGGGAAGCGTCTCCTCCGTCGTCGTCCTGGCCGTGAGGTCGACCCTTAGCACGTCGCCCATCAGTAGCCCAGTTCCTTCTCGACCGTACCGATCGACTCGTCGAGAACGTTCACGATGATCTCGATCTGATCCCTGGTGATGATGAAGGGCGGAGCTACGGCGTGGCAGTGACCGCCGCCGAGCAGCCTCACGAACACGCCGCGCTCGAAGGCCGCGTCGCGGACCTTGCCTGCGGCACCGACCGAGGGCGGGAACCACTCCTTGCTCTCCTTGCTGCGCACGTACTCGATGCCGGCCACCAGGCCCACGCCGCGCACGTCACCCACGATAGGGTGCCTGAGAAGCGTCTTCAGGCCGTCCTGGAAGTAGACGCCCAGCTCACGGCACCGATCGACGAGGTTCTCGCGCTCGATGATCTCGAGGTTGGCCAAGCCGGCGGCCGAACAGAGCGGGTGACCGTTGTAGGTCGCGCCGCTCATGAAAGCCTCAGAAGGGCCGCCGAGGAAGGCATCGTAAACGTGGTCGCGAGCGCCGACCGCGCCCAGCGGGAGGTAGCCCGACGAGAGGCCTTTGGCCATGGTGACCAGGTCGGGCTTGGAGCCGAACTGCTCGCAGGCGAACCACGTGCCGGTACGGCCGAAGCCGGTGATGACCTCGTCGTTGATGACGAGGACCTCGTTGGCGTCGCAGATCTCGCGCACCATGGGCCAGTACTCCGGCGGCGGCGGGATCACGCCGCCGGTACCGATCATCGTCTCGCCGAGCATGGTGCCCACGTTCTCGGCGCCGTAGAAGGCGATCTCCTGCTCGACCGCCCTGGCGCACTCGAACCTGCACTCGCCATACGTCTGGCTCCACGCGCAGCGGTAGCAGTAGGGCGCACCGAGCTTGATGAAGCCCGGCAGGAGCGGTTCGAACTTCACCCGGTTCACCGAGAGGCCCTGGGCGCTCGTGCTGGTCATCGTCGTGCCGTGATAGGAGCGGTCGCGGTAGAGGACCATGTACTTGGTGCCCTTGCCCTTGTTGCGCCAGTATTGGCGAGCCATCTTCACGGCCGTCTCGACCGACTCGCCGCCGCCAAGCGTGAGGAAGACATGGTTCAGGTCGCCGGGCAGATGCTCCGCTACCTTCGCGGCGAGCTTGATCGAGGGCACGTTGGCGATCTGGAAGATGTGGTAGATCGCGAGCTGCTCCATTTGCGCCTTGATGGCGTCGAAGACCTCTTGGCGGCCGTGGCCGACGTTGACCGTCCACAGGCTCGCGAACGCGTCGATATAGGGCTTGCCGGCGGTGTCGTAGACCACCGCGCCTTCGGCCCGTTCCATGATGACGGGCTTGAGCCCCTGCATCTGCGTGAAGGGGGGCCAGAGGTGCTCGAGGAAGTCCTTCTCCAGGACCTCGGTCCCGGCGCCGACCTGTTCTGTCATGGCTCCTCCGTTTCCGTTCGCGCTCCGGCGACCCTCCCGGACCACGGACGACAGACTCCTTCAGGACACCCACCCGGGTGGATATCACCTTACCCGGGTGAGCTCTTTTGTCAAGACGTCAGCCCCGTCGAGCCAGGTCATCTGCCCGCACATCGCCGCCACGGTTCGCTCACCGACAACGTGCACGATCTGGTTGTCGGCACCTCAAGTCTACGGGATTTCGGCGGAACCCACCGCCCCCAATCGAGATGGGACGCAAGCGTCTCATCTCGTCGGGCAGCCCAGTCGCCGGCCTCACGGACGCGGCAACGTCGACTGAGAACCGACGGCGCTCGCCTCGTCTGGCTCGAGGCCACTCACGGCCGCTGCCTTCGGCCCGGCGCCGGCCGGCACGCCCAAGCTGCCCCTCATCGAGACGAACAGCGTCGCGCCCAACAGGCCCACACCCAGAATGACCGCGTAGGCACCACGTCCACCGAGGCGGTCCATCGCCATTCCGCCGAAGGTCGGCCCGAGAGCGTAGCCACCCATCCATACCAGCGTCCAGGCCCCCATGTAGCGGCCCCCGCAGTTCCGTCGGCGCCAGTCTCGACACCACCGTCTGGGAGATGGGAATCAACAGCGTGACGCCGAGGCTGATCGCCAGGACGAGTCCCCGCGTCGCCCACCCGAACGGCAGCCACACGGCCGCCCCGAGTCCCACGCTCACAAGAGTGCTGGCGGCAGCCATCAGGAGTATGGAGTCGCGCCGGCGGACGAGGCGCACGATGGGGTACTGCAGCAGCGTCACGCTCAGGGCGTAAAGAGCCAGCAGGCGGCTCCACGACTCCGGCGCCGTGCCCTGCGCCTTCTCGAGCGCCACGGGGAATATCGACCAGAGCTGTCCGAACCCGTATAGCGGCAGCGGCGTGACGAGGCCGAACAGCAGGAAGCGGCGGTCCCGGAGCACCACGCCATACCCGCCCAACGACGCGCGCCGTCGCGCACTCTCGTCAGGTGTCGCCTGTGCGCGCCCCGGTCGCGTCTCCTTGAGGGCGAAAACGATGAAGACGAGGAGGGCGCAACAGATCGTAGCCCCGAGCAGGAACGACGAGCGGAACGACGGATCGAGGACGAGCACGAACCCTGACAGGAGTGGCCCCACGACGCCGCCGGCGTTGAGCGCTACCCGGGTGACGCCGAAGGCCTCCGTCCGTTGCTCGAGCGACGTCAGATCGGCGACCATCGCATTGCTGGCGGTCAGGAACACGGGCCAGCCGAAGGCAGCTTCCCAGGCGATGAACGCGACGAGCTGCGTCAAGTCGTGCACGAGCCCCAAGGCCGCGTAGAGGGCGGCGCTGCTGGCGACCCCGAAGAAGAGAATGGGGCGACGCCCGAGCCTGTCGGTGAGGGCGCCGCCGACGATCTAGAAGGGCAGCCCGGCGAACACCGTCAATCCGAGGATGAAGCCGACAGTCGTCATTGAGACGCCCAGCTTGCCGTGCAGGTAGAGCGTCTCGAACGCCAAGGCAAATTCGACGCCGACGGAATAGACGAAGACGCCCAGGCCGAGGAGCCAGAACTGACGCGGAAAGGCTGCCCCTTCTCGGCTTGCTCTCTGGATCAGGAAACCCGGTCTCAGTCTGTTCACGTCCTCTCGCCCGCGATACTAACCCAGGGCGCGCCGTCGGGCGAACTTCGGTGACCCTTCGCTGCTGGCTCGCGTGTGACAGGCTGTACGACCCGACGGGCCGACGCGTTCGGCGGAGTAGCCGATGATGCCCTCGGCGCCTTTCTCGGGGAAGTAGACGCCGTCGTAGAGGTCGTCGAGGATGCTTGAACTGGTCGCCCTTGTGCACGCAGCCGTCCTCTTTCGGAGATTGCTGCCAGTCTCCGTCGGAGGCTAGACGGTCCTTGCGTGACCGCTGCAAGCGGTATTATGCCCGTAGAGAAGCTCAGCCGAGCATGATGGCAGGCTATCGGCCGCTTCGCCCTGGACTCTGAGCTGCGTTCGGCCTGGCAGCCGCGGGCGAGAAGGGTGCTCGCGACGGTCCCCACGGTCCTCGGTCTGGAGGGGTCTATGGCGTCGGCGACACATCCCACGACGGTGCGGCTTTGCCTGCTCGGCTTCGGCGACGTAGGGCGTGCCTTCTGCGAACTGATTAGCGCACAGCCGGAGAGCTGGTGCGGGTAGCGCCGCAGGAACTCCCTGGAGGGAGCCCGCGAGCCGGCAGAGGCTCTTCGACCCGATCTGCTGGGCGGCTGTGCGGCGCGGCTCCGAGGAGGTCTGCGCGTCTCCCTACACCGAGGCCGGCTCGCTCGTCCACCACCCCGTGAGCTTCTCGCCTTCCATCTGGCGGATGTCCGTGATGTCCTGCATTGTCTCCATCATGCCGCGGTAGGTTCCCTGGGCATCACGAAGGGGGCAATACCGGACCAGGATCAAACGGCCGGCCTCCAGGCGCCGGTAGACCGCCTCCTGCCGGGTGCCGTCCCGAAAGGCCTTATCGATTCGTGCGATGATGGCGCGCGCGCGTTCGGGGTGACATTCGTTGAGGTGACGGCCGATGTACCGTGGATCACAGTCCTCGAGCACGCCATCGACGCCCGGCGTGAAAGCCACCTCGACGCCCGATAACTGCAGGAGACGCCGAAGATCGCCGTGCCAGTAGATGACCCTGCCTTCTTCGTCGCAGACCGTGACATTCAGCGGAAGGTGGCGGATCACCAAGTCCCGCTGCTCCGCCGTCAAGTCTCCCGCCAGGCATACACTCGGCCCGCCACACTGCGTCGTCTCGCTTCCCATACTCCCTCCCGTTGACGAATCCATTCCAGTTGGCTGTGTCGTCCAGCCTTTGACCTGCTCGCCTCAGTCGTGCAGGGGCCCGGCACCACATGCTTGCAACAGACGGCGGAAATCGCAGTGCCAGTAGACGACTCTGCCAGCCTCGTCGCCGACCGTGACATTCACCGGTGGGTGGCGAATCGCCAGCTCCCGCTGCTCCGCCATCAAGAACGGAACTGGGACCGACCCCAACTGCAATGCGCCCCTACGCAGCTCGCCCGCCGGCTGTGGTGCGGAGGAAGCCACCGTAACCTCGTTCTGGCAGAACACCACGCGGGTTGGGTCAGCCCCCTCGTCAAGCAGCACGTCGGCCAACCAGCGCATGTCTTTGACCGAAAGGAAGAGCCCCCTGAGAATATGTATGGCGAGGCCGGTCACATGTGCGGCGCGTGCAGCGGCGCGCGTGACCTTGTCAAGGGCTTCGGTCTTCTCCTCGGCGGCGACCTTGATGTTGCCGGGCTTGATGCCGGTGTCCTCGATACCCTGCTCGTGCTCGTCAACCATGTAACGCACGAAGTCGTCGGTACTCATCGAGTGAAAGCGCTGGGGCCACGATTCTTCGGAGTAGAGGCCGGTTGACATGATGACGTTCACGCCGGTCTGCTCGGAGATACGGCGCACCTCAACAGGGTAGCGCACGGTGCCGGGTGCACTGCACTCGAGGATGGCGCTGTCACCGGCATCCCTGTACAGGCCGACCTCGGAGACCATAAGGTCCACATCCCGCACAGATCCAGGTTGTGCCTCGCGAGAGCCGTGGAGTGGCTGAGGTAGCCCAGGTTGGCCATGGTAACCAGATCGTCACGTTTGACGGGTGGAGGGTCAGGGATGAGCCCCTGCCGCTTCCTTCTTTCATACATCAATTGAGATTCCGACATCAGATGCTCGTGCATGAGCGTGAAGCCGAGCTCGCCAAAGTCTACTGGCCCACGCACGGTCATCACTTGGCTCATATCACTCCGCCTGACACTGAGCCTGCAGTGATGGCACCCCCCATGACCTGCTCAGCGCTCCGTTATTCTTGGATGTTCAGCCAAGGTCTCCGAAGCAACCCATCTGCGCACCCCCCTCCAGCGCCGATAGGTGGCGCTCAGGGGCAATGTAGTCGAGGGTGAAGGCGCCGCGCGCCGCTACGTCTTCAATTGGGCCACCTCGATCTTCGGCGTGTCGGCGAGGAGCTTGCGCGTGTAGTCGACCTGCGGGTCGGCGAGCACATCGTCCGTCGGCCCGTACTCGACAATGCGGCCCTCACTCATCACCGCGACGTCGTAGGCGATGCTGCGGATGAGGGCGAGGTTGTGCGTCACGAACAGCATGCACAGACCGATCTCGGTCTGCAGGCGCACGAGGAGCTGGATGATGGAGGCCTGTACCGAGACATCGAGCCAGGAGGTGACCTCGTCGCAGATGAGCACCGTCGGCTCGGCGGCCAGTGCGCGGGCGATGGCCACGCGCTGGCGCTCTCCGCCCGAAAGCTGGTCCGGGTAGCGGCTCAGCAGCGTGTCGTCAAGCGAGACGAGGTCGAGCACCTCCGCAAGGCGATCCTCACGCTGGTGGCGCGTGTAGTCGAAGAACATGCGCAGCGGCTGCGAGAGGATCTGGGCGATGGTCTTGCGCGGGTTGAGGGCGCTGTACGGGTTCTGGAACACGTACTGGATGGCGTGACGGATCGCGCGTGGGCGGGAGCCCGCCAGACGCGCCAGGGCCTTGCCCTGGAAGCCGATGTCGCCCTCGATTCTGAAATAATGGAGCCCGGCGATGCAGCGCGCCAGGGTCGTCTTGCCGCTGCCCGACTCACCGACGAGGGCCAGGCACTCGCGGGCACGCAGCGTGATGTCGATGTCGTGGAGGATCTCCCTGGAGCCGTACCAGGCGGTGACACCCCTGACGGTGACAAGACCTGCCTCCTCGCCGCTCTCCAGAGAGCTGTCATCCTTCTGCGCGAGCACGGGCGCCTCCGCTCGTACCTCCTCGTGACGCCAGCAGCGCACGCGGTGCATCTGGCCGACGATCTCCTCGGGCGGCATCTCGGCGGAGCACTTCGCCCCGGCGTAGCTGCACCGCGGCGCGAACGCGCAGCCCGCCGGGCGATGCCCGGGGCGCGGCGCGAAGCCAGGGATGCCCTCGAGGGTGCGCCGTCCGGTCAGCACCGGGACCGCGTGCAGCAGGCGCCGCGTGTACGGGTGGCTTGCCCCCGCGAACAGCTCCGCGGCGGGCCCCATCTCGACGAGCCGGCCCGCGTACATGACGGCGATGCGGTGAGCGAGCTCCGCCACAACCGCGAGGTCGTGCGTCACGTACACGGCCGCGGCGTGGTGGGCGGTCACGAGGTCGCGGATGGTGTCAAGGACGTGCGCCTGGGTGGTCACGTCGAGACCGGTCGTGGGCTCGTCGAGCACGATGACCTTGGGTCGGCAGGAGAACGCCATGGCAAGGACCACGCGCTGTTGCTGGCCGCCGGAGAGCTGGTGCGGGTAGCGCCGCAGGAACTCCTTGGTGCTGGGCAACAGCACCTCGGCCATCATCTCCTCGATGCGCTCTCGGCGCTCTTCCTCAGAGTCGCCGAAGCCGTGGAACTCGAGGACCTCACGCAGCTGCAAGCCGATGCGCAGAGCGGGGTTCAATGCGGAGCCGGGGTCCTGCGGCACGTAGCTGACCACGCCGCCGCGCAACTGGCGCAGCTGCGAGGCGCCGAGGGCGAGCACGTCGCGGTCGCCGACGAGGATCGAACCGCCGGTGATCTTGGCGCCACGTCGCTGGAAGTCGAGCAGCGACGTGGCCGCAGTCGTCTTGCCCGACGCAGACTCGCCGACGAGACCAAGTACCTCGCCCTCTACGAGCTCGAAGTTGACCTCGCGGTCGATTTCCACGCCCGAGGGATCGAGGGCGATCTCGAGGTCCTTCACGGTGAGGATGATGCCACTCATGCTGACCCCGTGTCGCGCTCTAGGCCGATCATGGCGTGAGCCACGCCGTCGGTGACGAGGTTGACGCCGATGGCGAGGATGGCGATCAGCACCACCGGCACGAAGACCGAGTACGGCTGGACGACCAGGCCGACGCGGTTCTCGTTGATCATGAGACCCCAGTCGGCCCCTGGCGGCTGCATGCCGAAACCGAGGAAGCTGAGCGACGCGATGGTCCCGATGGCGAACGTGAGGTTCAGACCGAACTCCACCATCAACGGGCTCACGATGTTCGGCAGGATCTCGGTGAAGGCGATCTTGAGGTGCGAGACGCCGAGCGACTCGGCCGCCGTCACGAAGTCGCGCTCCTTGATCTCCACCGTGACGCCGTACACCACTCGAGCGATGGGCGGCGCGAGCGTGACGCCCACACCCAGCACGAGGAGCCAGAGCTGCGGCCCCAGCACCGAGATGATCAGCAGCACGAACACGATCTGCGGGAAGGCCAGCAACACGTCGAGCCCGCGCATGATCACTTCGTTGATGACGGTCCGAGCGTAGCCGGCGACGAGGCCGAGCACCACCCCGAGGATCATGCCGATGGCCGTCGCGATGAACGAGAGGCTGAGCACTGAGCGCCCCCCGCAGAGCACGCGGCTCAATACGTCGCGGCCGAGGCAGTCGGTGCCGAGCCAGGCGGTCGCTGACGGCTTGGCCCACGGCGCCGCGACAAACTCGTAGGGCGAGTACGGGGCGATGTGGGGACCGACCACGGCGATGGCCACCGTGAACAGGGAGATCGCGAGTCCGACCTGCGTGACCCGGTAGTGGAGCGCGTCCAAGGGCAGCTGGACCCACTCGCGCCGGCGGCGCTTGCCGCGGGCCGGCGGGAATTCGAGATCGTGCCCGAGGGTCTCGCTGAGCGCCTCGTCGGGACCGACGTCGAGGGCGTCGACGCGGCGTTCGCCCGCGGAGACCGAGTCGTTCGCGCTCAATGGAGACCCGTCCTCAGTCGCGGGCTGATGAGGATCGTGAGGATGTCGGCGGTAAGGTTGAAGACCACGTACACGGCGGCGACGAGAAACACGATCGCCTGGATCACCGGCACGTCACGGTTCGACACAGCGTCGACGAGCGCCCAGCCGATGCCCGGGTAGTTGAAGAGGTACTCCACGGTGACTACGCCGCCGGCCATCCAGGCGAGATTGAGGGCTATCACCTGAATGACCGGGATGATGGCGTTGGGGAGTGCGTGGCGCTGGAGCACGATGCGTTCGGGAGCACCCTTCAGACGGGCCATCTGCACGTAATCGCTCTCAAGCACTTCGATCATGGAGCCACGCAGCATGCGCACGATGAACGGCGCGCTCGCGAGCGCCAGCGTGAGCGCTGGCAACCACAGCAAGTCCATCTGACTCCAGATCGACGCGCTGGGTTGGACCCGCGACACGGCCGGTAGGACGTGGAGCATCTGCGTGGCGAACAGCAAGATGAGCACGATGCCGATGACGAATGTGGGCAGCGCCGCAAAGGTGAGGCTGCCCAGAGAGACGGACGCGTCGAATAATCCGTCTCGGAACCGACCGCTCAGGCTGCCGAGGAGGAGGGACACCGGGATGCTCATGAGGGCGGCCACGAGCATAAGGGCCGCCGAGTTCACGACCCGTGGGCCGAGCATCCGCGCGACCGGCATCTCAATGCCGACGAGGGAGCGGCCGGCGTCGCCCCTCAGGAGGCCGCCCGCCCAGCTGAAGTACTGTACGATGAGCGGCCGGTCCAATCCGAGTTGTTCGCGTAGCAGCTCGACGCGCTCCGGCGTTGCCGACTTGCCCAGGATTTGGGTCGCCGTGTCCCCGGGCAGCGCCTCCGTCGCCGCGAACACGAGGACCGAGATGACCACCAGGGTCAGGAGACCCAGCCCAAGCCGACGCAGGATGAGCTTGCAAAGCACTGGCATTTCGCGCCTACCTCCCCCCGAATCGTAGCAGGGTCGCCGCCTGTTCCAGGCGACGACCCTGCCCGCTTGAGGTCAACGAAGAAACGGACACTCAAACGAAGTACATCAGGTTGAAGCGCTGCTTGGTGGCGCCTCCCTCGCCAAAGTTGTTCGCGACAAGGCCCTGCAGCTTGTCGGAGTGCGCGTCGAGCATCGTGTTGAACTCGTAGATGATATAGGCGCCGCGTTCGTAGTCGATCGTGAACGCCTGCCGGACGAGCTCGTTGCGCGCGTCATCGTCGGCCGTCTTGTACGCCTCCAGGACGACCTTCTCCCACTCCTCGTCCTTCCAGTGGGTCTCGTAATAGGGCGAGTTAGGAAACATGCAAGCCGCACACAACCAAAGGTACGAGTTGGTGCCCCACATGGTCATGGCGAAGGGGTACGACCCGTAGTTGCCTTTATTCCAGTAGACGTTGGGGTCGACCTTGTTCACCTTGACGTTCACGCCGGCGCCCTTGGCCTGCTGCGCGAACACCTGGGCGGCCCCTGGGTCAGCTGCGCCCGTGGACGTCGAGCAGTTGAGCACGATGTTGAGGTCGTTGTCGTAGCCGGCCTGCTTTAGCAGCGACCTGGCCTGCTCAAGATCCTGCTCGCGCTGCGGCAGATCTTTGGGGTAGGCGGGGTCGAAGGGGCTGAACATGTCGTTGCCAACCCACCCGTAGCCGGCCAAGGCCTGGTCGATCATCGCCTGACGGTCGACGATGAGCCGGAAGGCCTGGCGTACGCGCACGTCGTCGAAGGGCTTCAGGTCGATGGCCATAGTGTACGGGTCGAAGCCGCCGGTCTTTGCCTCGAGTAGCTGGTAGCCCGGGGTGTTCTCGATGGTTGGCACCTGGGAGGTGTCGAGGACCGCCAGGTGGTCGACTGAGCCGCTGAGCAGCGCGTTGAGTTTCGCGGTCGGATCGGCGAACTCGATAATGGTGAGCTTGTCGGCGTACGGACCCTCGCCCCAGTAGTCGCGGTTGGCCACGTATTCGGTCTGCTCGCCGGGGTAGTAGCTGGTGACCTTCCAGGGGCCGGTGCCGATGGCGCCCTTCGCGCCCTTGGGAGTGTCGAAGCCGACTGGCACGATACAGCACCCGTAATAGGCGAGCGCCTCGCGGAAGGTCGCGTTTGCCTGCGTGAGCGTGAAGGTCACGGTGAGATCGTCGACCTTCTTGATGCCACTGGGCTCGAGCATCGTGAGATGTTCTCGGGCGAGCGCCAGCGTCTTCGGGTCGAGGATGCGCCTGAAGCTATATACCACGTCGTCGGCGGTCACCGACTTGCCGTTGTGGAAGGTAAGACCCGGCTTCAGCTTAACGGTGTACTTGAGGCCGTCGGCGCCGACGTCGTACGACTCGGCGAGCATCAGTACTAGCTTGGAGTTGGAGTCCCAGCCCAGGAGCTGTTCGTATATTTGCTCACACTTCCTTCCCGCGTCAATGTAGCTGACCTGCCCATCCAGGACGTCCTTGGTGGTGCCTCCAGTGACGGCCGACCTGATGTGGCCGCCCTTCTTGCGTGCGGCGGCCGACGGCGATGCCGCGGTGCCGGACTCGCTGCCGCCGCAGGCCGAGGCGAACGGGCCGAGCGCGGCGAGAGCCGCGGCCGCAGCGGTTCCCTGGAGCATCCTGCGACGCGTCATGCGCTTGCTGTTGACGATCTCCCCGAGCTTCCCGAGATCGGGGGAAGGCTTGCCTTCTTGGTCACTCACGATACCACCACCCCTTTCTGGTCACTGGCCCGCCGGTCCGACCCGTGTCTTCGCCGGCAGGCCCCTTCCCCCCAGAACGTGCCGATCGCCACGTCCCGGACATCAGGTGGGCAAGTGCGTGCTCACCACCCCCTTGGCCGTTCCTGACCATGATCGTGCTGTCCGCGCCCCGCCACCCGGCGGAAGTGTGTACCCGCCTGGGTAGGCTAGCAGGACGCGTGTATTCTAGGCCGCCGTGTCGGTGGTTGCAAGGGTCAAGTCCCGCAATGTGGTGTACCGGGGCGTCACGCTTGGACGCGCCAACCGGCCACCTTCCTGCTGCCGGTCTGCTAGTCTACGAGCATGTTCGCCATCGTCCTCGCCCTCGCCGCCAGCCTGTCCTACGGAGCGAGCGACTTCCTGGCCGGCAGCCAGACGCGCCGGACCTCCCTCTGGACCGTGCTCATCGTCAGCCAGGCCGCCGCCGTGAGCCTGATGGCGCTGGTGGTGCTGGCGCGCGGTCACGCGCTGCCAGAGAAGGTGCTGCTGCCAGCGCTTAGCGCCGGTCTGCTCTCCGCCGTCTCCGTCGTCGCGGGCTATCAGGCGCTGGCGATCGGAGTGATGGGCATCATCGGACCGCTCTGCAGTCTCGGCACCTCCGTGCCGGTGATCGTAGGCCTCGCGAGCGGCGAGCATCCGTCCGCGCTGCAGCTGGCCGGTATCGCGATCGCACTCGGTGGCGTCCTCCTGGCGTCCCGAGAGAAGAGCGCCGGCGAGCACCATCAGACCACCAGCAAGCTGAGCATCGTGCTGGCCGTGCTGTCCGCCGTAGCCTTCGGCTTCGCCATGGTCTTCTACGCCCAGGGCGCACAGTCAGACCCGTACTGGAGCGTCGTCCTCGCCCGCTCGACCTCGCTGACCGTCTTCGCGCTGGCGTTCGTCGTCATGCGGCCGGGCCTGAAGCTCACGAGGGCGGCCGCGGTGCCGATCCTTGGGGTCGGTGTGCTCGCCATCGGCGGTGCCGCGCTGTTCTCGGTGGCTTCGACCCTGGGCTACCTGAGCATCGTCTCGGTGTTGAGTTCGGTCTCCCCCGTCTTCCTGATTATCCTCGCCTATGTCTTCCTGCACGAACGCCTTTCGCGGACGCAGCAGGTGGGGGTCGCGTCAGCGCTTTTCGGTGTGGCGCTGATTGCCGCCGGGTGACTGCCGCCCGCCCCGGACAGTGTCGGCATCGCGGTCGACTCGTGAAGAAGGCCGTCTGCGGCCCTCCGGCGGGTCAGGGAGGGTAAGTGGTCGGGCGGTGTTCGTCGGGCCTCAGGTGGCCCGACGGTCGCTCGCGGACGTAGCATCCCCCGTCCACCCAGCGCCATTCGTGGGTGGCCTCGTACTCCGCCGCCGCCGCCGCCATCAGGTCGGCCTTCAGAGCATTCATGTTGGCGTACAGTTCGTCGTCTCACAGTTCGGGCTGTGGGCCGGCCTCCTCCATCAGGCCAGCCAGCTTGGCCAGCGCGGCCTCGTTCTTCTCAGGCGTGGGAAGGTGATAGGGCTCCCACCCGTCTGCGGCGGGCACCATGTCCTCCAGCCTCTCCACGCGTCGCCGCAGGGTCATGCCGCCATCGCCTCCTCAAGGGCCGTCACGCAGGCCGCGAGGTCCAGCAGTTCACGGACCCGGAACGAGGTGTCTAGCCACACCTGAGCGGCGCGCATGCGGACGCTTCCCGGCATGGTCGCGTCGCGCATCACCTCGCCCAGGACCTCTAGACAGGATGGAGCCGCAGTCCCAACCGGCGCGGCGTCCGAAGGCGACGTGAGAGAGTGGTCGGCGCCTACGCATCTGTCGTGGGTTGCTGGGATGCGCCCAGTAGAGCCACATACGGAGGTCACCGACCATGCACGAGTCTACAACGGTCACCGTCGGGCTGGATGTTCATGCGAGGTCGATCCGCTTGGCGGCGATCCGCGCCGACGAGCTGCTCGACGAACGAACGCTGCCCTACGACCATGAAGCGCTGACGAACGTGCTCGCGCGCTGGCCTGGCGCGCGCTGCTGCTACGAGGCAGGTCCAACCGGCTTCGGCCTCTACCGCCACCTGATCGAGCAGGGCATCGACTGCGAGGTGGTGGCACCGGGGCTGGTGCCGCAGCGACCCGCGGATCGGGTCAAGACGGACCCGCGTGACGCGCGCAAGCTCGCGCGCCTGCTCGCCGGCGGCCTGCTCGAGCCGATCCACGTGCCTTTCCCGGAGGTGGAAGCAGCTCGCGACCTGGTGCGCGCCCGCGAAGACGCGCGCCTGGACCGCATGCGTGATCGTCATCGCCTGTCGAAGTTCATGCTGCGACACGACCGGCTCTTGCCGGGCACGGCGTGGGGCGTGACGCGGCGCAAGTGGCTCTCCGGGCAGCGGTTTGAGTTCGTCGCCGAGCAGCTGACCTTCGACGCCTATCTGCACGCCGTCGACCTCGTCGATCGGCGAATCGAGGAGCTCAGGTCGGGCGATCCGCGAGACGGCCGCTTGAGGGACCATGGCGCGAGCTGGTCGCTTGCCTGCGCTGCCTGCGCGGCGTCGACACGCTAACCGCGCTCGCGCTCGTCGTCGAGATCGGCGACTTCACTCGTTTCGAGACGGCAGCCGAGTTCATGGCGTTCGTGGGGCTCGTCCCCTCCGAGCACTCCTCGGGAGAGCGCCGTAGACGGGGATCGATCACCAAGGTCGGCAACAGCCACGTGCGCCGGTTGCTCGTGGAGGCGGCTTGGCACGCCCGCAAACGCCCGCAGGTGGGCTACGAGCTGGCCCGCCGTCAGCGTGGCCAAGATCCGCTCGTGCTCGAGCGCGCTTGGCGTGCCCAAGAGCGCCTGTATGCGCGCTGGCGGCGCATGGCCGGCCGCGGCAAGCCGCAGCAGAAGATCGTCGTCGCAGTCGCCCGTGAGCTCGCCGGCTTCATTTGGGCGATCGCCACCGAGCAACCACTGCGAAGCGCCTAAAGCCGCCCGAACAGCCTCTCGACCTTCAGCAGCGGATGCGCTCGACCACACGGAGAACCCTCGAAGGCCCTATGCGGCACCGGCCGGTGACCCGCGATCTTAGACCGAGGCAGCTCCCGACGGTTCCCAGTCATGCGGTCCCGACCCGCGAATGTCAGTCTGATCCACCGTCGCTGCTCCGGGCCATCCGCTGCTCGAGGCCGAGAGGACAACCCACCAACCGAGTCGCACCCCTTGACGTTTTGCTCCATGTCAGGACCTTAAGGAGGAGGATCTCCTCGCTGCCCGTGAAGAGCACCGGCAGTACCTCAGCCGGCAACGGAAGTATCGCCGCGCGGTAGAGGCTGAGCGGCTGGTGTCCCGAGTCTAGGCTCCCTGGTCGGAAGCCCAGTGGGCGGGGTCAGCCTGAGCGGAGAAGAGGGGAGAGGGCGACCACTCTGGTGCGGTGATGGACCGGCGCCGAGCTGGTAGCGGACGGAGCAATGCGACGCAGAGAAACTCGTGGCACCCACGGCCACATCCCGCTCGCAGCTGTACAGTGGCCTCATGCAGTACGAGCGGGATGAGTTCGGCTTGGGGGGTGGTCGGAACGAGTGCGGCCGTAGCCTTTGATGATGACGCCAGCGCCGTCTTTGCGACCTACTGCAACTACCTGCAGCACCTCGCCATCCTTCTGCGCAAGCTGTATGGCGAAAACCCGGCAGGACGTGTCCTTGAAGAGACCCTGGGGCTTCCCGCAGTCGTGAAAGTGAAAAGAAAGCGTCTCGCGCAGGCTGATCTCGGGAGACTCGAGAACCACCTGCGGATCGCTTGGCTGCGCGAGGGGCGCATTCACACCTTGAGCTCGCAGTGGGACTGCCAGCCGGAACTGCTGCCCGGCACGCCGACCGACGCCTACTACGCGGTCTACCACGGCGCGCAGGCCTTCAAGACCGCGAACGCCGCCCCTTTGATGCGTGACCACGCGAAGCTTCTTCACAGTCTGGGCAACGATGCCGACACTCGGCGCCTCTTTCCACCGCCATGGTCTGTCACGTGCCGCGGGTTTCCCAAGGACGACTGCGCCGAGTACCGCGGGTTACCGCAGGGTCTCCTGCCGGCGGTCTGTCAGAACTTCGTGAGGCCCACCGAGGAGACAGCCTGGCCGTCACTCTGCTTGCTCCTGCGAACCACGCGAGAGCGCGAGTTAACGAAGGCGAAAGACGACTGGAAACGCAAGGAGAAGAAGCAGCGCGCCTCGGGCGTTCGTGCCGCCAAACTCGCCGAGGCTCTCGCGCCGACTTCCCTTTTCGACTTCTTTTGGCGGCTGCGCGTACGAACCGACTACCGCGACGTTGATGCGTTCCTGCTGGGTGTCGCCAGCGCGAGTCAGGCGGAACTGTTTCTGGATTCGCTCATGACTGTCTTGAACTGCACGCTCGTCGTCTTCGAGGCCCTCGTCATTGCGGAGGGCCAGGAGTCCATGCTCCAGACCGGCGCTGCGAAGTTCGCTGGCGCAGTCGGTCCGGGGTTCTGTGCGACGCTCAAAGCGAGGCCGTGGTTCACCGGAGAGCTGCGATCCTAGAGGTTGGGCTCAGTGAACGGTCGGCATGCCGTCGGCGAGTCCCGCGGGGTGCAGCACGTTTGGACGCCGATGAAGTCTGGCCGTGATGTCCTCGGCGGGCGCCTGCGCTGCAACTTCCGTCCCTGTTTCGAGGCGAGAGATCGACTGGCAGTGGACCTAGCCGTCGCCTGCTTCCACGTCTGTCGTAGCTGACCCGTCGGTCATGACCCCCGCGTCGCCTCGCAGCGAGATCGGGCTCGGAGAGGGCCCAAGCCGCGGCCACAGCAGCAGAGCGATGAGGAGTGCCGCCGTGAGCACGACCACCCCGACGAAGGGAAGGTAGTAGCTCTGCCGGTAGAGCAGGCCGCCGAGCAGCGACCCCCCGGCCATGGGCACGCCCATGACGGTGTCGAAGATGGCGAAGCCCCAGGCCAGCGGCACTCTCCCGAACGACTTACCGACGATGCCGGACTGCACGGCGCGCAGGGCGTCGACCGATCCGTAGCAGAAGAAGGCCAGGCCCCACACGGCGGGATTGTTGCCCGCCGCGACGAGCACAGCGCCGACCAGGAGGAAGGCGAGCACCCCGCCTGCCGCGAGCCGGGCGCTGTACAGGTCGGCCACTCTCCCCATTGCCGGCCCCATGACGGCCGCACCGACGGCGCCTAGCGACGCGTACACGCCGAGCCGACCGTAGTTCAGGTGGTGGACCTGGGCCATGAAGGGAGTCAGAAACGGCTGTGCGAGGTAGGCGGCCAGGAAGCCGGCCAGGAAGAACGCGAGCAGACGACGGAATGTGCGGTTGTGGGGCAGCGAGCCCAGGCGCAGGGGCTCACCGGCCACGTGGTAGGGCGTGTCATGGAGCAGCGAGACCGTCGTTGCCGAGAGGGCGAAGGCCACGGTGCTGATGATGAAGACGGCGCGCATGCCGTAGGTGTCGGCGATGAAGCCGCCGGCGGCTGGCGCCAGGATGAGCCCCAGCGGGTAGCCCGCGAAGACGAGGGTGATGTTGCGGGCTACCCGCTGGGGTCCGGACTTGAGCACGAGGTAGGCCTTGAGGGCGGGGTTGCTGGCATTAGTGATGCCGAAGAGAACGAGACCGGGGACCAGCCACTGCCAGGTGGGAGCGAACGCGTAGATCACCCCGCAGGGCACGAGCGGCCACCAGAGCCAGACGATCACCGGCTTGAGGCGGAAGCGGGAGGCGGCCCAGGCTCCGGGGAGGAGCCCGGCAGCCGTGGACACCAGCACGATCGCGTTCATGACGCCGATCGTGAACCGCGATGCGCCGAGACCGAGCGCGTAGACATAGAAGATCTGGTAGAAGAGACCGAAAGCGACTCCGTACAGGAAGTTGGCGGCGAAGAGCAGCCTCAGATCCCGGTCAAGCTTGCCCATCGTTCACTCCTCGCACGGCCGACACCAGGGGCGGCGGACACTCAGAGCCGGCGCGGAGTGGTCGAGCTGGATTGCCTTCGGACTGGGAGCCAGCGAGCCCCCAAGGGGTCGGCGCAGACGACGGCCGGTGAGGACGGCCGTGGGAATGACCACGAGCGCCACCCCGGAGCCGAGGATGAGAAGGAGGGGCTGCGACGAGGGGAGGATCCCGGCGAGGGCAAGAAAGGCGGCTCCGAACAGCGCCGCAACGCTGTAGACCAGCAACGCAGGTGCTAGTGCTGCGGAGAAAGCCAGGTTCGTAGCATGTGCAGCATACGCTAGCAGGGAAGACGCTTGGGTCATCCTAACGAGTATAACATCCGCCGAAGCACCGCTCTGCATCGGCGCGTCGGCGTTATGCCGGCACACGGCGTCAATCTCGGCCTGGCGTCGGCAACACGCCGGCGCCGACCGAAAAGGTCCTGCATTCGGGTCCGTGGTGGCCGCGCGACACAACGTGGGGACATGTGCTCTTTGGCCGTCTGACCGTGCAGGCTTCGGCGCTCGCTCCGGCCGACCCCGCATGTAAACTAGCGGAGGGTCCAAGGGCAATCGTCGCCGAGGAGTCGTATGGGCGCACCTGACGCTGTGCTGGAGTTGGTCCACCGCTTTGCCCGCAACCGCGAGCAGTACCTCAACCCCGCCTACAACGAGACCCAGGTGCGCCGCGAGTTCATCGACCCTCTCTGCAAGGCGCTGGGCTGGGATATCGACAACGAAGCCGGTTACGCCCAGGCCTACAAAGACGTCATCCACGAGGACGCGATCAAGGTGGGCATCGGCAGCCGCGCCCCCGACTACTCGTTCCGCATCGGCGGGCTGCGCAAGTTCTTCGTCGAGGCCAAGAAGCCGGCGGTCAACTTAAAGGACAATCCCGCGCCGGCCTACCAGCTGCGCCGCTACGCCTGGTCGGCCAAGCTAAGCCTCTCGATCCTCACCGACTTTCAGGAGCTCGCCGCTTACGACTGTCGCGTCAAGCCGGCGCACACCGATAAGGCCTCCGTGGCGCGCATCCTCTATGTCCCTTACGAAGACTATGAGGCGCGCTGGCCGGAGATCGCCTCGGTCTTTAGCAAGCAGGCCATCCTTGAAGGCTCCTTCGATAAGTACGCCGAGTCGACCAAGGCCAAGAAGGGCACCGCCGAGGTCGACAAGGCCTTTCTGGGCGAGATCGAGCTCTGGCGCGATGCCTTGGCGCGCCACATCGCCCTGCGCAATGCGGCCGTCTCCCAGCGCGAGCTCAACTACGCCGTGCAGGCGACCATCGACCGCATCATCTTCCTGCGCATCTGCGAGGACCGCGGCATCGAGCCCTACGGGCGCCTGCAGGGCTTGCTCAACGGCCAGAACGTCTACGCCCGCCTGCGCGAGATCTACTACGAGGCCGACCACCGCTACAACTCCGGCCTCTTCCACTTCGAGAGCGAGCGCGGCCGCGCCGACGCCCCCGACCGCTTAACCCCGGGGCTGGCGATCGACGACAGGGCCCTGAAAGACATCCTCAAGCGCCTCTACTACCCGGAGAGCCCCTACGAGTTCAGCGTGCTGCCGGCCGACATCTTGGGCCAGGTCTACGAGCAGTTCCTCGGCAGGGTGATCCGCCTGACGAAGGGCCACCAGGCCAAGGTCGAAGACAAGCCCGAGGTGAAGAAGGCCGGCGGCGTCTACTACACACCGACCTACATCGTCGACTACATCGTCAAGCACACGGTCGGCCGCCGGCTCGAGGGGCTGACGCCCAAGCAGGCGGCCGAGCTGCGCATCCTCGACCCGGCCTGCGGCTCGGGCTCGTTCCTGATCGGCGCCTACCAGTACCTGCTCGACTGGCATCTCGAGCGCTACGCCGAGCACCCCGCGAAGCACCGCAAGGAGCTCTACCAGGGCCGCGCCGGCGAGTGGCAGCTCACCACCGCCGAGAAGAAGCGCATCCTGCAGAGCTGCATCTACGGCGTCGACATCGACGCCCAGGCCGTGGAGACCACCAAGCTCAGCCTGCTGCTCAAGGTGCTCGAGGGCGAGACGCAGGCCACCATCGAGAGCCAGCTCAGCTTCCTGCACGAGCGCGCCCTGCCCGACCTGGCGGCCAACATCAAGTGCGGCAACTCGCTGATCGGCCCCGACTTCTACGACGGGCAGCAGCTCGGCCTCGGCATGCTTGACGAGGAGGAGCGCTACCGCATCAACGTCTTCGACTGGCAGGCGGAGTTCCCGCAGATCCTAGGGAAAGGCGTGCCGGAGGAGAGGCGCAGGTTCGATGCGGTGATCGGCAATCCGCCGTACCTGAAGATCGAACACGTGACACAGGGTGACCGCGAGTACTACTTCCGCTCCTACCCCACCTACTCCCGTCGCTTCGATGTCTACGCTCTCTTCCTTGAGAAGTCTGCAGAGCTCCTTCGCGCCGGCGGGCAGTTCGGCATGATCATCCCCTCGACCATGCTGAACAACCTGACCTTTGCGCCCCTCCGAAGAATGCTGCTGGAGCGGACTTGGTTGAGGAGCATCGTGAACCTCGGTGGCCGTGTTTTCGCGCATGTGAACAACGACACCGTGATTCTCCTGTTCCAGGCTGGCTCTCGGGACGATGGCACCACAGAAGTCATCGACGTGCCTAGTTACGGGAGAAGTCTGCGGGGGGCTGTGAGCTTGGGCCTCCGCGACTTCAGGACGAAGGCGATGGCGCCGGGATACGAATTCGAGCTCCGTGTCACTGACGAGGTCGTCGTGGTCATTGCGAAGATGACCAACGGCAACCCTGTTGTCGGGGACTTCTGCGCGTGCTTCCAGGGTCTCGTGACCGGTGGTAATGAGGCGTGGGGGGTAGTCGGTTAGCTCCTCCTGCGGTACCCTGCCTGCTGACCGGCAAGCGTGGGCGGGGTGATGCAGGGCAACGCGACGACAAGCGAGCTGGACTTCCCTCGCACGTACCGCGAGTTCGTCAA
>Ga0315282_10004577_pt1 | contig 23996 bp, 22 predicted proteins | sample YL17G07_20_MG_FD_203693 | JGI IMG/M metagenome (GOLD analysis project Ga0315282, IMG submission 203693) | Sediment microbial communities from Yellowstone Lake, YNP, Wyoming, USA - YL17G07_20 | ecosystem: Environmental > Aquatic > Freshwater > Lake > Sediment | place: USA: Wyoming | collected... | reverse complement strand
AGACTGGAACAACCCAAGACACTCGGGGCCGGCGCTGGCGCCTGTCTGGGTCACAGGTCCAGTCCATACACCGGCCACACTCGCAAAGGTCGGAGTTGACGGCGCGCTCGGACTGGTACCGCCACAGGCAAGGGCCGCAAGGACCACTGCACACGCGAACGCCGAGAGCAAGCGCTTCATGACACCTCCTGCTCCGGGGCTACGTGTTTATCGGTTCGACGAAGGTCCGCCGGCGGGCTTGGGTTCGGCGGCAGGCTGGCGCTTCCTGATGGCGTCGGCCGGGGGCTGCGCGAAGAGTATAACGCTAAGGTCCGTTGGTGACCGAGAAAAGCGCGCAGGGCGTTCTTGGAGGGTTCATCTGCCGGCGCAGACCCCAGCTATCCACGCCTGCAGCCGTCCGTCTCGCGTCCGATCCGCGTACCCGTTCACGGTCAGGCGCCCATAGTAGTTGCCACTTGGGTCAACGATCACCGGCGGATCTGCCGCGAAGGGGTTGCACGCGCTGTATGCGGAGAACTTCGATCCGAACTCGCTGAACTGGTTGAAGATACTGGTGGCGGAAAACTTGCTCCCGTAGGTGCCGAAAGTGTTGTAGACAGATTCTGCGTCGAACTTGGAGCAGTTCAAGCAACCAAGGTACGTCTTATGCCCGTCACCGCCAAACAGCAAGAGCCTGTTCGCCCCGCCGATTAACGGCGGCGCGGCTGCGGCTACTGTCGACGACGTGCTTTCGCCTGCCGCCTGCAGCCCTAGCGCCAATCCCTGGAGTATGGCCAAGGCCCTGCTCGGGCCGGCGGGTCTTGGCGGCTCTTGCGCGCGCGCCCATTCGTTCATCTGGCTCGTGACGTTGCTCGCCGCACCACGCCAGGTCCGCCCACGTCCGTGCCAAGTGCCAAGAGGAGCGCTGCCCGTGAAGACCGCCACCGTGATTACCTTCTGCTTGGTCTGTGGCTCTTCACGGCGACCAGTTACTTGCAGGGTGATGTCTGCGCCGTGCGGCGCCTTCGTCACCTTGAAACGACGAGTGTTGATATTCCGTCGAACGTCCGTCGCAGAATCCTTTGCGCCTTCGTCTCCGGCAACTGCGTCGGCAACGCCGACATAGACCGTAGGTTTCTGGTCTGACGCCGCACCGTTTGAGATGAGCAAAGTGGTGGACGCCGCAACAACGAGGACACCCCGGAGGAAAGAGCGGTGCATCATGGCGTCCTCCTCGGCGCGTAGTGGACGCGAGCTTACTACGGGCCGTCCGAAGTATACCGATGGCTGACCGGTTGTCGATGTTCGCGGCCGCACTCTGTTAACTCTTCGCAACACAGGAAACCGGTTGACACCGTGTATTCGCGTGTGTATGATGATGTCTGGCATGTTGATCATGTCCCGCCAGAAAGGAGGCGCGATGGCGAAACGCAAGGGCGGCGATGGCAGGGCGCCGACGACGATCCGGTTCAACTTCGTCATCGAGAGAGACAAGCTTGCGCGGTTGAAGGCCATCGAGAAGCGCGACGGCATCAACGTGAGCGAGCAGATTCGCCGGGCCGTCGATGCCTGGCTCAAGGGAAAGGAGTAGCAGAGAGAGAAAGCGGACCGCCCGCGTGTTGATAGCACGCGAACGGCCCTAACCGTCAACCCGCGATGACCGGGCCGAACGGCTGCACCATTTTACCAGCCTACCGACCCGGCCCCACAACCGTGGAGGCCGCCAATGTCCAAGCCGAAGAAACCGAAGGGCGTCGCCCTGGACCTGTCCGCCCTGGCCGACCAGGCCGCGGATGCCTGTCTCGCGCGGATGCTCGACTATCACCTGGCCACCGAAGACGAGACGCATTGGAATCTCCCCGGACTGGAGAGCATCGTCGGCACCATCGGCACGCTGAGCGGTCAACTGCTGAAGCGGTGCGGCCGCACGGAAGCGTTCTTCGAGGCCTTGGAGAAAATCGAAGAGCGGTTGCCAAACTTGGAATTCAAGGAAGCCTTCGATGACGTCGAAGGGTTGATCCTTGATGACCTTCACGCGACTGCCACGGCCGCCTACGCACTCGGCATCGCGATGGGCCGGCGGCTGGCGCGGCTGGAAGGCGGTACGCGATGACCGCCCGCAAGCCCGTTGACGCGCAGGCACTCGCCGATCGCATCGTCGATGAACACCTGTTGCCTTCGCTCAGTGACCTGGGCGTAGCGGAGCAGGACATCTGCGACGCGGGCGGCGCCGGGCTGCTCGACAAACTCGAAGCGCAATGCCGGCGCGACGTGAAGCGGCCGGCCGGGCAGGCAGAGGGCGATCCGAAGGCGCAGGCGGCGTTCGTGCTCGGCATCGCGATCGGCAAGCGGCTGGCTGGAGGTGCGCGATGACCACCAAGCGCACCAACCCCCTCACCCTAGGCGGCGTCCCACCCGTGCGAATCGGCCGCGGCGTCATCTACTGGCGAACTCCCCTCTACGTGGAAATCGACTTCAAGAGCATGGCGGCCTTGGACCGGTGGACGCTCGGCATCGACACGGACGACGACCACGTTGCGGGAGGGCGCATCGTCATCGCGCTCACCGATCTACGCAAGGACGAACGGACGCGCGACTTCGTTCACGACCATTCGTTCGGCGTACTGTTCGAACGGCGGTCGGGAAACGTCGTCGGGCCGGCGGTGGCCCGCTTCGATGTGCCCTGGTCACACGTACTGAGGGCGGCGAGGACCGCAAGGCGGGGTGCCCGATGATCCCCGACGTCCTCACGCTCCGCTCGCCCCTATTCAGCGGCTCACTGCGCGCCGAACTACTCGCAGAGGACAGCGGCCCCGAGACGGCCGCACCCGCGACCCCGCCGATCGCGTTTCCCACCGCGGCCGAACGTCGCGCCCGTCGCGTGCGCGTCCGACTGACCAACGCCCACCGACCGGAACTGACCGACGAAGAACTCCGCTTGCTGGCAGCACTGCGGGGACTATCCCAGGGACAACGCGCGAATCTCTGGCCGTGGTTCAAGGAGTGCGAGGCGACACGCACCAACGGACCCGCAGAGGACGGCGCAACGAAGAGCTCTCGTATATGCCGGGAACGGCAACAAGGCATGGCGGCCGGGTTCGCCGCCATCGCCGGCCGTCCACTCGGACCCGACACAACATTCGAGGAGATCCAGAAGGCCGTCAAGTCGGGCCTTGGTCAGAAACGACTCGCGCGGATGCGTGAACATGGCATCGTCACCATTGGCGACGCGGCCAACCTCCACGAAGGCGAACACTGGGACACCGCGCGATTCGACTGCGTTATCGCGCAAGAGCTTTTCGACTGGGTAGGCGCCGCCGGTCTGACGTTCAGACCCGATCCGAAGCAGGACGGAGGTGCCGCATGACGCGGCCATCGACGGCGCTGGTGCCCCGCACCGCGGACGACTTGCCGCGTGAGGCGTACGACAAGCTGGCGGCCATGTGTGGGCGCATGGCGAACCTGTCGCGCAATCCGGTGTCGCTGTACCGGATGCTCGCTGAGGCGATCTTCGAACTCTCGACCGTCCGCCCCTACGTCAGGCCGAGCACGCGGTTTGAAACCCGCGGGGAAGAGGCGGCCTACCACGGCGGGTACTACACCTGCCTGGCGCAATCGCTCGCAGTGATGGACCTGACCGCGAAACGCTGGAAACTGCGACTGAAGGAACACCGGCGACAGCTGAAGGCGGAACGGCAACCGAAGGCACTCCCGACCAGAAAGGCAGGCCGACGATGAGCAACGATGCACCTCGCCGCGCGGCCGTCTACGCCAGGGTCAGCACGTTCGACCAGGAACCGGAAAACCAGCTTGCGGAGCTCCGGCGCTACGTGGAGGCCCGCGGCTGGACCGCGAAGGAGTACACCGACCGCGGGGTGAGCGGCGCGAAGGATCACCGGCCGGCGCTCGATCAACTGGTGGCCGATGCCCGGCGGCGCCGGTTCGACGTGCTGGTGTGCTGGCGGCTCGATCGCCTCGGCCGGAACCTGCGCCACCTGATCCTGCTGCTGGACGAACTCCAGGCGGTCGGCGTGGCCTTCGTCAGCCTGACGGAAGGCATCGACGCCACCACGCCGGCCGGCAAGCTGCAGCTGCACATCCTCGGCGCGATCGCGGAATTCGAACGGGGACGTATCGCAGAACGTGTCAGGGCGGGGCTGGCGCGCGCCAGGGCCGCGGGGAAGCGCCTCGGGCGACCTCGAGCCGTGCGCCCGCCCGTAGAGATTCCCAAGGGCCTTACTGTGCGCGCAGCGGCCGAACTGTGGGGCGTGTCCAAGAGCACGGCCGCGCGCCGGCTGCGGGAGGGGCACTTGCCCGCCGTGGGACAACTCTCCACGACGGCGGCCTGACCTTCGCCCGCCATTTCCGCATCGGGCCGGAGGGCGGGAATCGGGCGGGACAAAGAGTCGATTCCTGGGACGCGGTGCAGCGGGTCGGTTGGAACAGCGCGCCCCTCCGGTCCGTGTGCCGTTCGGTGGAACATCCGCACGGCGCCAGTCACGACACACGCGACCCGAATTAGAGAGTGCTCTGACTTTCCAAGCCTTTTAGGCAAGCTTAGAGGGGGTTGACAACGCGACATCGCGCGTATAGTGTTGGCCCAGAGTCGATCAACTCTGGCCGTAGCAGATGGAGGCCGGACGAAGGTCGGCACCGTTTCTATGGCACGTCAGCCCATAGCGCAACCGCGGGGGCGTCAAACACCGCGCCGTCGTAGGTAGGCGGTCACCTCCTTCCGCCGGCCGTAGCAGACCGAGGCCGGCAAGCCGACGCGGGGGCTAAATCACCGCGACGCTCCTTCACGGAACCCAACACCCCGTTTCGTCGCTCTCGTCAGTCGTCTATCTGCGGCCCGCAAGGGCCGCGACAGGTGTGTGTTATGGGTCGGCCTGTTTACCCAACTCCCCATCGCGTGATGCATCTTCGCCAGGTGCGCGGATTGAGCGTTCGCAGCCTCGCACAGAGGGTTGGAATGGACTTTCGGCGGCTGTACGCGATCGAACGTGGGTTCTCTCTTGAAGAGGCCCGGCGCATCGCGGACGCGCTGGACTGCCCGCGGGAATACGTCATCGGCCCGGCCGAGTGCGAGATGTAGGTGGGGAAATTTGCGGGACCGCCTGAGTGGGCACGATGGCGATCCCGCGCGAGAACGAACATGGGCATTGTAGCACGGCGAGACCAAGCGGTTCCCGGATGGGCTGACCTCGCGCAACGGGAACCTCGCCTAGAAGCGCTTTGCGCTAGGGCCAAGCGACTGCACGCGGGCCGATTCGACGATCGGATCTGGTGTGGCCTCAAGCACGAGTTGAGCGCATTGGTTGGGTGGGACGCGCCCGTCACGAATCCTCTGCTCGTGGATCATCTCGCGTACGAAGTCGCTTACCGGCACCTTCTCACCGCGTACGAGACCGGGACAACGGAGCGAGCGATATGACCGCGCTCGAAGCCTGCGCCCTGCTCGTTGACACCGTCCGCGATCTGAGCGCCACCCGAGCGCAGCTTGCTGATGTCGAGGCCGAGCGCAAGACCCTGCGCGAGATCAACCACGCTGCCATCGAAGAACTGCACGTCCTGACGCGCCGAGTCCAGCGACAGGACGAGACGATCGTGCATCTCCACGAGATGTTGCGCGCTCAGCGGCGCCAGGAGCGTGCCGCATGACCGTCCTCGACGCGACCGCAGTGGATTGGACCGGCGAGGGACCGGCCGACCATGGTCTGAGCGGTGCGGGCCGGGATTTCGTGGCGCTCGGGGATCGCTACATCCTGGGCTTCTCCGGGACCGGGATCGAAATCGAGGCCAAGCGATTGCGCCGGGCGACCTGGGGCGCAACGTCCGCCGACGTGATGGTGCGTTGCCCACTGCCGGGCGCGCGACGGCTGGACGGGAAAGACACGATCTATCGTGGCCTCCTGTCTCTCTCGGAAACGCGCGCACTCCAAGGTTGCTCCAAGCTGCTGGCCGAACGCTCGCAGGCTGAGGGGATCGATTGGTTCGGCCTGCTGGGCGAGTTTGCGATCCGCGTCCTGAACGCCGAAGAAGCGGGGCAACCGGCCGTGCTCCTGCGGGACGTGCCGCGGCCCGGACCGGATCGGCTCCTTGACGTACTCGGCCTGAAGTTGCCGCGCGAGTATGGGGCGATCCTGTTCGGCGACGGGGGCACGCTCAAGAGCTACCTTGCGGAGTACATCGGCGGCACGCTGGCGCTGCGCGGGATTCCGACCCTGTACGCCGATTGGGAGTTTTCCGCGGACGAACACCGGCTCCGGCTCGAGCGACTGTTCGGGGCCGACATGCCGGGCCTCTGGTACATCCGCTGCGGACATCCGTTGGTTGACGAGACTGATCGGATCCGGACCTTCATTCAGGATCACGCTATCCAGTACGTCGTCGTGGACTCGGCTGGCGTTGCGACGGACGGACCGCCCGAGGCGGCGGAGGCGGCGAACGGCTACAACCGGGCGCTCCGGAGTTGGGAGATCGGTTCGCTTTCCATCGCGCATATCACTAAGTCAGAACAGGGAGACCAAAAGCCCTTCGGAAGCGTGTTCTTCCACAACAACGCGCGCATGACGTGGTTCGTGAAGCGGTCCGCGCCAGCTGGGGACGACTCCACGGTAACAGTCGGGTTGTTCAACCGGAAGAACAACGTCGGGCCTCTTTACTCCCCTCTCGGCCTTCAATTCACCTTCGACGGCGCCCGCACGCTGATCCAGACCGCGGACCTGACGGACGTGGACGACCTCGCCGCGGACGTTCCGCTGTGGCAACGGATGCGCCAGGCGTTGCGCCATGGCCCGCAGACGGTCGCGGCGCTCGCGGGTGAACTTGATTCGAAGGTGGAGACCATTGAACGGGTCGCGCGGGGCAAGGGTAAGAGCAGGAGCCTGTTTACGCGGATACCGGGGTCGGATGGGGTGACTCGCTTGGCTCTCGTCGAACGGAGGAATACATGAGCGGACGAATCGTCCGGACGGGGCGGACGGACCGTCCGGGGACGTCTTGGACGGAGGCGGACGGACGCCCTATTCCTATAGGGCCGTCCGCGTCCGGCGTCCGGTAGCGAGTGGCCGACGCACTCGACGCGGCGTGCCGGACAGCTTGGGAGCGGTAGGCCCTGTTTATCAGGAACCAACAGATGACAGCGAGGAACAAACAGCATGCCGAAGTTCCAGAAAGGCGTCAGCGGAAACCCGAAGGGGCGACCGCCGGCCGCAAGAGGATTGCGCGCGGCGCTCGTCGCGAGGTACGGAGGCGACGGGGCGGTGCTCATCGAACGTCTCGAGGTCCTGTCAAAGCTGCGAGGCAGAGGCAACGCCAGGATTCGCCTCGCCGCCGTGGAACTGCTGCTCAGCTACCACTCCGGCAAGCCGACGCAGACGGTTGCGCTCCAGGGCGACGAGGACGACCGGCCGGTGCGGGTGATTCACGAGTATGCGAGCAAGCCGACACCATGAGTACCGCGACTGAAGCGCAGCCGGACCACCGCGACGTACGGATGATTTGGAACTACCCGCAGAGTCAATTTCTGCAGGTTCGTGCGGTGCCAGGCGACGTCATCGAGTACGTCGATCTTGAAGGTGCGGTGCGCGCCGGCAAATCAACGCCTGCCGTCGCGAAGCTCGGGACCTACGCTGTTGAGTACCCGGGCATCCAGATGGCCGCGTGCCGGTGGACGCAGGATGCCCTCGACGCGCAGCTGAAACCGCTCTGGCGCGACATCGCCCGTAGGATGGGGCTGCGGCTGCAGTGGAACGCGCGTGAGGAGTACGACGAGATCATCGGCTACGGCTCTCGCGTCTACCTGCGCGCCCTCAAGGGCTCCGATGACAACACGCGATACGCAAAACTGGCGGGCATGACGCTGGCCGTGCTCTACATCGACCAGCCGGAGGAGGTGCCGCAGGACGTGCACGACGCCTACGTGCCGGCGCGCCTCTCGCAACCCGGCTTCCCGCATGAGGCGTGGTACACCCCGAACCCGCCCGGTGAATCGCACTGGCTTGCGAAGATGTTTCCGGAGCGGGGCGGGCCGCCCCATCACACGTACATCCGAACCACGGTCCGCGACAACGTCGCGAACGTCGGCGAGGCGTACATCCAAGACCTCGAAGCCGCGTATCCGCCTGGGAGTGCCTTACGCCGTCGCTTCATCGAGGGCTGTCGGGGCTTGGCGGCCATCGGCGAGCCGGTGTACGCCGGGTACTTCTCGCGCCGCACGCACGAAGTAGACCCGCTTTCGGTGAATCCCGAGGTGGCGCTGCTCGAAGGCTGGGACTTCGGGCATCACCATCCGTGTGTCGTATGGTCGCAGTTTCTTCCGTGGGGCGCCCTGCACGTTCTCGGTGGCGTCATGGGCGAGAGCATGTTCATCGAGGACTTCTGTCCGATCGTCTTGCAGATTCGTTCGCAGTGGTTCCCTGGCGCCCTCGAAGTCAAGAGCACGGGCGACCCGGCGGGGACCGCAGCCAACTCGCAGGGCACGAAGCGAAGCGCGGCTGACGTGTTGAAGGCGAACGGCATCTCCCTGCAGGTAGTCCCAGGCGCCAACCACCCGGACAGGCGGAACACCGCGATTCAGGCGGCGGCCGGCTACATGCGTCGGCTCACCGGGCAGGGTCCGGCGTTCGCTGTCTCGCCGCGCTTCGTCGTCGTCGGTCGCAACTACCAGCGTCCGACGGCGGTGCTCGTTGACGCCCTTGAGGCGGGGTACGTGTGGGACGAACGGTCCACGGCCTCGTCGGGCAGCCCGAGCACCCGCCGGCCGAAGAAAGACGGCTGGTACGACCACTCGATGAACTGCCTGGAGTACATCGTGTTGAAGTTCGGGCCAGTGTTGCCCGAGGTCATGCCGAAGCAACCGGCGCCGGCGTTCGCGCCGGTGGCGCCGCCGTCCATGACCAGCAATCCGGCGCTGTCATGGATGTAGGGTGCTCCCTTGGAGACTCGGACGGATGTCAACGACCACGTGAGACAAACACATGTTTCGAGAGACGCCGAGTGAGTTCTGACGCAGCGGTGAAAGCGGCCAGACAAGAGGCGAAAGTCGGCCGCGCAACCAACACGTTTTTGGGACGGTAGGAGCGCGCAACGTAAGACCAGCAGAAACGGAGTCGAAGCAATGTTGAACCCCCAGATCCCCCTCAGTATTCAACCGGTGAAGATCCAAAGCCCACTGGAGGCCATGACCCGCGTCTTGACCGTGCAGCAGGCCCTTGACCAGCGCCGGATGCGTCAGATGGACATCGAAGAGGCCCGACGCAAGGCCGCCGCCGAAGATGCGCTCAATGAGGCGTATCGGGTGGCCCTGAACCCAGACGGCACGGTCAACCGGGACGCCGTGACGAAGGGTCTTGCCGGAAGCGGGCAGGGACATCTGATCCCCGATGTGCTCAAGAGCCTCACCGCCTCAGAGCAAGCGACGGCAACCCTCGCCAAGACGCGGGGAGAAGTCGATGCCCAACACCGGGAGGCCGTCGAAGGCATGGCCTTCGGTGTGGCGCAGAGCGGGTACACCCCGTCCGGATTCCTGACCGGCGTGGCGAGTCTCGAACGGCGCGGCATCCTGACCCACGATGATGCGGTTCGGTACGTCGCGCCGATCTTTAAGTTCATCGGCAATGAAGCCGGCCTTCGCAACTACGTGAAGGGGATCGCGGACCAAGTCGTTGCCGGATCGCCGAAGTACTCCAAGCTCGCGCAGGACGCGGCGGGGGCGCAGCGCAAGACCGCGCTATTCCCGAGTCAGGAGGCCAAGGCCGAGGCCGACGTGACAACCGCACGGGCGACCGCGCGCCAGAGACAGATTGCCGAATGGTCGGCTCGCCTGGCCCCCATCACCGACTCGGAGAGCTACGCCGAGGAATGGGCCATGATGCCGCGCGAGGTGCGTGGTTCCTTCCCGACGCCGAAGCAGTGGAACGCGAAGCGGTCCCCGGACGTGATTCGCCGTGCGGCGATGACATCCGCCGAACAAGTCAACGCGGACCTTCGGGCGCGATCGGTTGCCGTATCCGAGCAGCGCGAGCAGCGCGAACATGAAGCGGGCACAGGCGGCACCTCGCAGGCGCAACAGGCCGCAGCCGAGCGGTTCCGGTTCAACGCGCGGGTGGCCCTTCGCAAGCGGATTGAAGACGCGAAGCTGAGCGATGAGCCGATGACCGACGAGGAAATCGCGGAGGCCAAACAGGACATCGAAGACTCGTACGCGCGACAGTTGCAGCAAGCCGTCGCGGAACGCCGGCCGACTGCCACGCGAGGCCCTGGCGACATCGAACTGCCGGCGGAACCGACCGCGACACCCGAAGGCGCGCGGGCGAACAATCCGGTCCCTGCACCACCCCGAGCGAAGAACGCCGCGGTGAAAGCGCCAGCCGGGGGCCAGAGGTTCACCGATCCGGCCATGCGCCAGAAGGCGCGTGAGGCGCTTGCCTCCCGAGGCTATGACTCGAGCGATGCCGCGATCGACGTGTTCCTCTCCAAGCCGCAGAACCGGGCACTGCTGGGGTTTAAGTAATGGGCACGCCACAGGGGGGATTCGACTTCGGCGGGATCGAAAGGTTGAAGCTGCCGGCAACCGGCGACCTCGACTTTTCCGGTATTAAGAGGGTGCCGAGTGCCCCGCCCGCGACGGCCGTCTCCATCTCGATGTCTTCAGTGAGCTTCCCGCGGCCGGTCCTGCGGGCGCAAGGGTTCACCGAACCCGAGTCGGTACGGGTGACCGAGCCGAGCATCGAGGACATCACCGAGGATCCGATCGGTAAGCTCGCGATCCGCGCCGCGAAGAAGCTCTCGCCCGTCCTGCACGCGATCGGCAACTGGATTGCGCCGCAGCCAGAACCGGCCGCGCCGCCCGCGCCCGCGACGCCTCCGCCGCAGACAGTCGGCCGAGTGTTGTCGAGCGCCGGGCAGATCATGAAAGGCGCCGCCGAGTTCCCGGTGCGCGTGGTTGCGGATGTCAGCGGGGTCACGCAGGCGATTCAGGAGGCACGCGGCCAGGAGCCGACCGGAACGATCGCGCCCGGCATTGCCGCCCAGCTGAAGGAAGGCGCAGCACGAGTCAAGGCGGCAGCGACGAAGCTGGCGCAGGCAAAGACGGCACGCGAGCAGGATGAAGCGGTCAACGCCTTGATGTTCCACATCACGGCACTGCCGGCGGACACGGTCGGTATCCCGGTGAGCGAAGTTCGCGACAGCATCACGCGCGGCGACTACACACGCGCGGCTGGCCTCGCGCTCGGAACTGCGGCCGTGTTCGGCGCCGTGCCGGCCATCAGGGCAGGAGTCACCAGGGCGACGCGCGGAGTGCCCGTGGAGGTGCGAGCAGGTGCCGAGCGTGTTCTGACAGGGGAACCGCGCGATCTCCGTGCAGAGGCGGCCGCACGGGCGGGAACAGCCAAGCCAGAAACCGCCCCGGCCGGATTCGACTTCTCGGGGGTTGCGAGGGCTGGTGAGTCAACCGCCGTCGCCGGGCCGGAGTTCGCGCCCGTCGAACCGCCGGCCCGTCGCGTTGAACCACGGCCCGCACCCGTCCCGGCGTTCAACCCGGACCAGCCGATCCCGGCGATGGAGAACATCGCTGCCGCCGCTGTGCGGATGCGTGCGGAGAACCCGCAGATTGGCGTGCAGGCCGAACGGCTCGGCGAGCGGATGCGCGCCGCCGTCCCGCAGGGTTCCGCTCCCGATGAAGTCGCCAGGGCCGGAGTCGCGCCGGTCTACGCGAAGGTTGATGCCGCAACCATTCGACTCGACCCAAGCGCCTACCAGTTCAAAGCGTCCGACGTGCGCGGTGAGACGGGCCGGCTGCGGGGCGTGAAGACCTGGGACGAGCTGCAGGCGCAGACGACCCCCGTGCTGTTGCACGAACGCCTCGACGGGTCGTTGTTCGTGGCAGACGGCCACCAGCGCGTGAACCTCGCGCAACGTCTCGAGGCAGAGGGCCAGCAGGTGCCTCCGCTCAACGCCGTCATCCTGCGTGAAGCGGACGGCTGGACGGCGTCAGAGGTGCGGCGCACGGCCGCGCTCATCAACATCAGACAGGACAACGCCTCGCCCATCGACATCGCGAAGCTGTTGCGCGAACGGCCGCTCACTGACGCTGACCGCGCATCCATCCCGCGCAGTAATGTCTTTGGTGAGCGCTTCCGGCAGGCCGAGGATCTGGCGAGGCTGGGCGACGCCGCGTTTACGGCGGTCGTCAACGGCGAGGTGGAACCCGCGTTCGCGCGATTCGTCGGCCGGCACATCGACGATCCCGCCGAGCAACTGGCCGCCATCCGCGCCCTTCGCGATGCTGACCTACCGAACGGGTTCCAGGCCGAGCAGTTCGTGAAGGGCCTGAAGTCCGACGAGTTCACGCGGGCCGTGCAGAACGACCTCTTCGGCGAGCAGACCGTTGCGGCTTCTCTCGCCCGCGAGAGGGCCCAGATCCTCGACGCCGTGCGCCGGCAGCTCGCCTCGCAGAAGTCGGCCTTCGGAAACGCGCTGCGGAATCAGGTGAGGCTCGAGACGGCCGGCAACGTGCTCGCGGCGAGCGAGAACGAACGACTGGCCGGTGAAGCGGCCCGGTTCCGAGGGCTGCTTGACGCCTTCGTTGACAAGGCTGGGCAGACCGCGCAAGCTCTCAAGGAAGGCGCCAGGAAGGTTGCAGATGGACAAGCGAAACCCGCCGACATCGTTCCCGACGTCATCGCCGCCCTCGAACGCGACTGGCGCGAAGCCGAAGGCGGAACCGGACCACTACGTCCCACCGGAGTCCGACCGGAAGATCAGGGCCGTGGTGGACCTGGTGGAGAGCTTCCGCCAACCGCCGAACAATCGCCAGTAGCAACCCCACCACCGGTCGCTCCAGAGCCGCCGCCTGCTGCTCCGCGAGCCGAAGACCTCACGCAGTACTCCACTGGCGAACATCAGTCCTCACTGCCGGTCGGCACGCGCATCGAGTTGATGCGCGAGGGCACGCCCCAGGTCGCCGTCAAGGCCGGCAACATCCCGAACGGCGAAGAATGGCGCATCCACACCGGACACCGGATGGAGGAAGGCGGCGGGTACGTCTACTCGGAAGGCTGGCGCTACGTGCGCGAGCACGCCGTTGGACGGCCGGACACACCGGGCGACGCGATCAGGGCCGTTGGCCGTGCCTTGCGTCCGCTGACAAAGGTGCCCGACGACGAACTGACCGCGCTTCGCGACCGGTTGTCGGTCCTGCGTGAGAACGCAGCGACACCACAGCAGGCGCGGGAACGCGGACGGGCGCTGCAGCGGGTGGACGAGGAGATCGCGCGACGCGCGGGCCCGGCAGGGCGGCCGAGCGCGTCTCTGCGCCAGGTGGTTGGCCGTGCGCTCGCCTCGCGGGAGTGGACGAACCCGGACGCGCGGCCGGCCGTGACCCGCATCTTCAACGCAGTCGCGGACGAACTGGAGAGGGGCCCACGCACGATCGCGCAGCTGCGCGCGGCAGGAAGTGACGCCTGGGTCCGACAGGCACTTGACGCGCTGAAGGAAGCAGGCGCCGTCGAAACCCGCTGGGACCGCGACGGCGAAGCCTACCACGTGAAGGCCGGGACGAACCCGCCCGGGCTGATGACGGAAGCGGAATTGCCGGGCGAATGGAGAGCCGGCGGTGAAGCGAGGCCGATCGGCGCCGCCCCGCGATCCTTGCCTGCCCCGGAGGGCTGGAGTCTGGTTGTCGGCAAGACCCGCACGAAGGAAGGCCACACCTACGAGGCCGAGGTTGACTGGCCGAACAAGCGCATTGTCTTTGCCGACCAACAGCACCTCGAGAACCCCGAGATCCGGAATCACGAAATCGCGTACGTCCTGATCGAGACGATGCCGGACACCGAGCGCCAAGCGTTGCTCGATGCGTACGTTGCCATCAAGCGCAACACTTCGGAGTGGCAAAAGCACGGCGCCGACTGGATCGTCAAGAACCAGTTCCACCGTGAAGAAATCGCGATGGACGCGGGCGACTACGTCAACGATCCGTCGCGCATCTCGCCCGAACTTCGGGCACTGTTCGACGAACACCTCGGTTCGGTGGTCGAGAAGTTGAACCGGCCGTCGACAGAGTGGCAGCCAACCCAAGGCGGCACAGCGATCCTTCAAACACCGAGCGGCCAGCCGGTCGCACGCCTGCGGTTGGTTCACGACGAGGGCCGCGGCAACGGCACGTACGAAGTCGTGCGATGGCTGGGCGGGGATGAACCGCTGCCTTACGGCAAGGGCACGTACGCGGACTACTTCAGGGGTCGCGTTGCCGACAAACTGATCTCCCAGGTGACGGGTAAGGTGTCGCGGGAAGGCGCACCCAACGGCTACCTGCAGCTGATGGCCGCCGACCGGAAGTATCTCGCGCCGGACGTGCGGGGCGACATCCTCGAGACGGGCGAGGTGCAGCCGCGCCTGCCGGGCGCTGAGAGCGTACGTGAGCAGAACATCCCGACACCGGAAGTTGCCGAAGTCCCGTTCACGCTCAACGCCGGCAAGGGCGAAGGCGCCGAGCAAGCGTCCCGTGCCGAACTTGAAGCGCAAGGCCAGAAGAACCTGTTTGCGTCGATGGGCACCTCGGCTCCGCGCCGGGCGCCGGTTCGTCCAGCCGGGACCGCGGCCGAAGCCAGCGAGGGCGGGGGCCTGCGTCCGCCGGAACCGCCGCCAGAACCGCCCGAACTACGCCAGCGGATTACCGACTGGCTCGCCGGCAAGGGCGGCGCCGGACTCGTGCGGGTGGCGAACGACATCGAAACGACGTTCGCGGCCCCGACCATCAGCAAGGCGGCGCGCGTGGCGGGCAACCTGTTTCGGATGAAGCTCGGGGAAGTGGCACAGAAGGGCGTCGCCGCGGAGTACGCGTTGCGGAAGGCGCGCGTCCTTGCGGATCGCCTGACGCGCGACCAGGTGCTCGACCTCGCGGACGCCATCGAATCCGGCGAGCCGGTCCCGAAGGCGTTTGAAGCGTATCTCCGCGCCCGGGACCGGCTGTACGCCCAGCGCAAGGCGGAACTGGCTCGCCTGGGCATTGACAAGGAGTGGATGGAGTTCTACCTGCCGCACGCCTGGGAGTCGGGCTGGAAAGGCAGCCGGACGATCGAGGGCAAGTACCTGCGCGAGTGGTTCGCGCATCGGACGCTCGAAGGCGGCAAGCACTTCCTGAAGGCCCGCAAGATCCCGACGATGCGCGAAGGCGTCGAAGCCGGCTTCGACCCCGTCTCGTGGAACCTGGTGGACCTCGACCTGCTGAAGCTGCGCGAGATGGACAAGTTCATCTTCGGGCGCGAACTGCGGGAAGAGATGAAAGCGCAAGGGTTGATCACCTTCGGTTCGACGCTGAAGGCACGACCGGAAGGACTCGTTCAGATCGAAGATCCGATCGGCACCGTCTACGCCCCGCCGACCGTCACGATCAAGGAAGCCTTCGACAAGCAGCTGTTCGAAGGGCTGCAGCAGTTCGCGTCCGACCTCGGGATTCCGCACACCCGCAAGTCGGAGATTGGCGGGAAGCGCTGGGGCTATGCCTCCACGCTCGAAGGCATGGTGACGAAGTTCGGCGGCCCCGAAACGGTGCTCATGCACGAAATCGGGCATTTTCTCGATTTCAGGTACGGGTTGGCGAAACTATGGATCGGCGAGCACCCGTTCTCCAAGGCGGCGAAGGTTAACCCGATGCAGCCCGAGCTCCGGGCGCTGGCGGACCTGCGCGCCGAGTCGATGGGCACGGACGTTCCGGACTCGTTCAAGAAGTACATCCGCCGCGGCGAAGAAAAGATCGCGAACGCCGTTCACGCCTACATCTGGAATCCGGAACGGATGCGGCAAGTCGCGCCGACCGTGTACGGGTCGCTCGATTCGCTCATCAGCCAGCATCCCGAACTACAACCGCTGCGCGACCTGCAAAAGACGCGCTCGCTCGAGTTCGGGACGGCGACCGTCGAGAAACGGCTGCCCGGCCCGGTGCTGCTGGGCCACTACTACGCGAGGCCGGAGGTCGCGCGCCTGTTCAACAACTACCTGCGGCCCGGACTCTCGGGGCGTTCTGCGCTGTTCGATGCCTACCGGTGGATCGGCAACAACTTGAACCAGGTGCAACTCGGGGTCTCGGCCTTCCACGCCGGGACGAGCGCGATCAACGCCGTCGTCTCGAAGGTGGCGCTCGGGCTCGAACACCTCGCCGAAGGTCGGCCGGGGACGGCCGCACTCAAGTTCGCGGAAGCGCCGTTCGCGTGGTTCGTCGATGTGATGCGGGGCGCGAAGGCCATCCGCGAATACGAAACCGCGAACCCCGGCGCGCTGACCATCGCCGACAGCACGCGGCGCATCATCGAGGCCGGCGGCCGGGTCCGTATGGAGAGCATGTACTTCAACCGCTCCCTGCGGGCTTTCGTGTCGGCGCTGCATCATCCCGAGGCGTTGCGAAAGGCCGGCGCCCTCTGGCACGTCCTGCCGGCGGCCGTGGAACTGGCCGCCAAGCCGGTCATGCAGTGGTACGTGCCCAGGTTGAAGATCGCGGCCTTCCTCGACCTGGCCGAGAAGGAGATCGGGCGCCTGGGACCGGCTGCGGAACTGGCGGACGTGCGCGACGTCCTGGCGCGCTCGTGGGATTCCATCGATGGCCGGTTCGGACAGCTCGTCTACGAGAACATCTTCTGGCCGCGCATCGTGAAAGACCTCGGCATGGCGAGCGTCCGGTCACTCGGCTGGAACCTCGGCTCCTTCATGGAACTCGGCGGAGGCTTCAAGGACATCGTTCGGCGCCCGCTACCCGGTGGCCGCGAGGTTCGGATGATTGAGGGCAAGCGGGTCGTTGATCCGCTGCTCAGTCACCGCACGGCGCATCTGGTCGGGTTGACGTTCACGGCCGGCCTAGTGGGGGCGCTCTACCAGCTGGCGCACACCGGCGAGTGGCCGACCGAGTTGCGCGATTACTTCTTCCCGAAGACCGGGCGGCAGAAGCCGGACGGCGACGATGAACGGGTGAGCCTGCCGTCCTACATGAAAGACCTGTTCTCGTTCGCGCGGGGACCGTTGACGACGGCGGGACACAAGCTGCACCCCGAACTGGGCCTGCTCGTGGACACCTGGAACAACGAGGACTACTACGGCAACGAGATCCGGAACCAGGATGATCCGTGGGTCGCGCAGCTCGAGCAGTACTTCACCTTCGTCGGGAAACAGTTCGTCCCGATCTCCGTCCGCGCCTACAGCCAGCGGATGCAGTCGGGAGCCACCGTCGGCGGCCGTCTGGAAAGCGCCGTCGGCATCACGCCGGCCTCCGCGCTCGTGTCGCGCTCGGCGGCCGAAGAACGGATGCGCAACTACCTCGGGCCGGTGCACCGCACCGTCGAGCAGGCGGCGGTTGCCGAACAGCGGCGCGAATACCGCCAGGGGTTGCAGCAGGGCGACCCCGAACGGATACAGGCGGCGCGGGCCACGGGCCTGCTCACCCCCGAATCAATCAAGCGGATGCACCGAGAGCGGAAGTTCACGAGTCTGGATTTCGGATTCCAGCGGCTCTCGCTCGATCAGGCGCTCCACGTCTACGAGGTGATGACGCCGCAGGAGCGGTCGCGGTTCAAGGGGCGGCTGGAGATGAAGTACCGCGGCGCGCACCTGCCACCGGCCGAGCGAGCCGAGATGCGCGATCGGATGGCGCACGCGCGGTCGCTGGCGGCGTACCTCAAGGAGCCCGGCGAGTGATGACGGTCATGCGACGGGGCGAAGGCGGACTTTCGCCCCACTTTTCCACGGGGGAAAGCGAAAGTCGGCGATCGAAAACAGGCGGGATTTTGAACACGGCGGGCGAAGGTGAGTCGCATAAGGCAGGTTCCGTCACCCTGAGCGGAACGATGCCAGACGGCGAGAGAGATGAGAGTACGGCGTGCGCATGATCCGGGTTCGGCTGGGCGGCACGGCGGTCAACCTCGCACCGGACATCGGTGCGATGGCCGCCCGGTCGGACCCCGACCAGAATCGCACGAGGCGTTGCGATGACCGATCCGGTACAGGCGTTCAACAACTTCCGGACGGCGCTCGGGCAGCTGCTCGAGGCGCACGGCGAGCGCTTCACCGAACGATCGCGCGTGAGGCTCGACGCTCGGCCTGGTGTGTTCATCCTGACCGAAGTGGACGGCGCCGAAGGCGAGCGACCACGGTTGATGCTCCACTGCGACACGCGGGAGCCGGCGACGTTCGGACAGCGGATCGAGGTGAAGCCATGACCGTGATCACAACCGGACACCCGCGGGCGCAATGTGTCGATCTGCGCGCGTCGTTCCCTGGTCGGTTCCGATTCGCCTTCGAGGACAGCTATCAGGCCGAACGCTCGGATCTGCGGAAGGTCGAGGCCGCGTGGTTGACTGTCATCCCGTGTCGGCATGGCGCCCGGATCTTCCCGTGGGGCGGCCGGCAACTCGCGGCGTACTGCACGGCGGCCAGGGCGCGGATGCTCGAACAGGTGCCGGGAGTGAGGGTCGCACAGGGCGGCCCGCGCTGTCCGGAGGCGGTTTTGACGTTCGACGTCGACTTGCTCGATCGAGTTGCCGACGTCCTCGGGGCCAGGCGCCCACGGCGACTGACGGACGAACAGCGGGCGGCTTGTTCCGCGCGTCTCGCCCACTGGCGGGCCGTGCACGGGGCGGCCGAAAACCCACACGTCAGACCGGCCCCGGCGAGCCTAGATTCGACGATCGGCGCTTCGGACGTGTTTGCAGACGTGGACGGAGGACGGGCCTAGAAATGCAGCCTGTGGGCATCACCGATCGGCGGGAGCCGGCGGCGGTCAGCGAGCCTCGCGCCAAGCGGCGTGGGCGTGCGGTGCCGATCGGTGTGCCCCGGCTGCTGTCAGCGCAGGACGCGGCCCGGTATCTCGGATTGCCGTACACCACGCTCAGGGATTGTGCGCTGCGGGGCCATCTCCCGATCGTGCGCGTGCCCGACTGCCGGCGGCTGTGGTTCGACCGCCAGGATCTCGACCAGGCGCTCGACGTTTGGAAGAAACGCGACGCGGGGGCATACTAGCCGGCCAGCGAGGGCCGACAGATGGGCAGCATCAGACAACGCGGCCGGATCTGGTGGGTCCAATACTACCGGGGCGGCCGGCGGTACGAGGAATCCGCGCGTTCGGACAAATGGGAAGCGGCGCGGGATCTGCTCCGACTGCGCGAAGGGGACATCGCGAAGGGGCTCCCCATCACGGCCAGGATCGGCCGGCTGAAGTTCGATGACGCCGTGGCCGATGTCATCACCGATTACAAGGTGAACCGTAAGCGGTCACTGCCCGAACTGAAACGGCGCATCACGCTGCACCTGGAACCGTTCTTCGGCGGCTGGCGCATGGCGACGATCGCGACGGCCGACGTGCGCGTCTACACGAACGAGCGGCAAAAGGCTGGCGCGTCGAACGCAGAGATCAACCGCGAGCTCGCGATCCTGAAACGGGCATTCAATCTCGCGTTGCAAGGCGGCAAGCTGCTCGCCAAACCCTACATTCCACTCCTGCAGGAACGGAACATCCGCACCGGGTTCTTCGAGCGTGAGCAATTCGAGGCGGTGCGGGCGCATCTGCCCGCGTACCTGCAAGGCGTCGTCACGTTCGCGTACCTCACCGGCTGGCGGGTGCCGTCCGAAGTGCTCCCCCTCGAATGGCGCCACGTCGATTTCACCGCGGGCGAACTGCGCCTCGATCCGCACACCACGAAGAACGATGACGGGCGGGTGTTCCCGTTCGACCCGATGCCCGAACTGAAAACGCTGCTCGAGGACCAGCGGGCGGAATACAAGCGGCTGGCCGCGCGCAAGCAGAAGCTCTCGCCGTACGTATTCACGCGCAACGGGGCGCGCATCAAGTGGATCTTGAACGCATGGCGGGCGGCGTGCAAAGCGGCCGGGTGTCCGGGCCGTATTCCTCACGACTTTCGGCGGACCGCGGTGCGGAACCTCGTGCGCGCTGGCGTCTCGGAGAAGACGGCGATGCTGCTGACCGGACACAAGACCCGGAGCGTGTTCGATCGCTATGACATCGTGAACGAGGCGGACTTGCGCGCAGCGGTCGCAAGGCTGGCAGATACGTTGGCACAGAGCGCGACCCGCGCGGGCCGAGGCCGGAAACGCTGAAAAGGCCGCTACGCCCCATTTTCGCCCCTTTTGGCGCCTCAGCTGGCATGTTCCCTGCTTGTGCTGTACCCTTGGGAGAACGGGGCAGCCCTAAAGTGTTGACCCGTGTCTGACGACGTGTAAAATGGGGCCGTCCTTGACGCCTATGAAGAACGAAGGGTATTCGCCGACTTGGCCGCTCCTGTTCTCGTACAGGGGCCCGGTGTTCGGCAACGGCTTCCTAGCCCACGTCGACATGTGCGGCAAGCTGTTGGCGCGCGTCGAAACGGAAGGCATCTGGTTTGATGGCGTGAATCCCGGGGCTTTCGCGGTCGGCGCTCCCACGCTCGAAGCCGCGAGCCGAATCGTGACCGAGGCACTCACCAAGGTACTGATCGACTTCGCAGAAAGCGCAGATTCGTTTCTGAGTTTCAAGACGACGGCCGAGCGGTTCTACAACCAGACGGATGCCGATACCGTCGGCGAGTGGGACTGGGCTGTGGAGGCGGTGAAGCAAGGAGTGATGCCGATCCCGGCGGGGCTGCCGCGAACGCCCTCCGGGTGGCAGTGCGGCATTCAGATCGTCGAGAAGACGCTGGAAGAGATCACCCCACACGACAACGCGCCCGTGTCGGACACGAGGCAGTTGGCGGCGGCGGCATAGATGTCGTCGTTTGGCCAAACGCCGATGAACGACGTTCTGGCCATGTTGACGAACTGCGCACCCGGCCACACCGTCAAGGAATACACGCACAACATCTGCATTTGTTACCACGACCTTACCTATCCTGCTCTCCCGAAGGGCGAGCACGGCAAGTCGAATCCCCCGATCCAGAACGGTCACATCAAGAGGATGGCTAGGTTCTTTGGGATTCTGCGGTGCGCGAAGGACTTCCTTTCAATTTGAGTGCGGAACCGCTAACCGTAGCGCTAACCATCCGGGGCGGATTCGGGCGGATTCAGGCAGAAACGGGGCGACAGCGACAATTTCACGACAGCCGAACGGCCAGCGGCAAAAGACGGCAGGCGAAACCGGCGGAAACGCTGAGGAAAACTGAGTGCCGGGGGCGGGGATCGGACCCGCACGGCCTTGCGGCCACAGGATTTTAAGTCCTGTGCGTCTGCCAGTTCCGCCACCCCGGCTCGGGGCGAGTGTACCAAGAATTGAGAATGCAGAGTTCAGAATTACGTTCTGGCTCAGGCCACCTTGATCACGACCTTGCCTCGAGCCTCGCGTGTGCCCAGGTATCGGAGGGCGTCGGGCACGTCCTTCAGTGGATACTCCCGATCGATCACCGGGGAGAGCTTTCCCGCTTCGACGAGGTCCTTCAGGACGACGAGATCGTCGTGCCTCACCCTGGCCAGGAACGGCACGATTCGTCGGCCCGCGATGCGCGAAAGCAACAACGCCTTGAGCAGACGGGTCATCGGCGCCAGGCCACGCCCGCTGGCCGCGCCAGCCAGGACGAGCGTCCCGTTCGGGCCCAGGGCGCGCCCGCAATCCGCGAACGAACGGTCCGCACCGACATCGAACAGGACGTCATAGCGCTGCCCGCGCTTCGTGAAGTCGTCCCTCGTGTAATCGACGACCTCATCAGCGCCGATCGAATGGACAAGGTGCACGTTCGTCGTGCTGGTGACGGCGGTGACGTGCGCCCCGAGCGCCTTCGCGATCTGGACCGCGAACGTGCCCACGCCGCCGCCCGCGCCGTAGATCAGGACCCTCTGCCCGGGTTTCACCTGCCCCTTGTCGCGCAGACCCTGCAGGGCGGTGCAGCCCGCGATGGGCATGGCTGCGGCTTGCTCGAACGTCAGATTCCGAGGTTTCGGGGCCAACCGGTCTTCGAAGGCCGTCGCGTACTCGGCAAAGGTCCCAATCCCCACGCCGAATACTTCATCGCCCGGCTTGAATCGCGTGACGTCCTTGCCTGCCGCCTCGACGTGCCCGGCCATGTCGCCACCCCGAACGCGGCTCACGGGCATGCGCAGAAGCCTGCCGACGAGGTGCGGCAGCCTTTTCATGAGGTGCCAGTCGGCGGCGTTCACCGACGCCGCGCGGACCCTCACCAGCACGCGGTCGTCGGCAACCACCGGCGCTTCGATCTCCCGGAGCTCCAGACCGTCAGGCGAGCCGTATCTTTCCTGGACGATGGCCTTCATCGTCGCGCCGCGACGCACCGCAGTCGGGGATGCCACGCGTTCCCTCCCCGAGGCTAGTCGCCAGCTTGTCCGAGACCCTTCCTGAGGAACGCCACGAATTCCGCGGGGTTGCGCGTCAGGCCCGGGTAGGTCGCGATCGGGTTGCCGTCGGTGTCGAGGATCGCGTAGTACGGCAGCGCCACCGTCTTGAACATCGCCTGCTGCAGCGCCTGCTGCTTCTGGAAGATCTCCCCATCGCCGTCGGTGTACATGCGCAACCGCACGTACTTCTCGAGCTCGGCGCGCACGTCCTGGCGCGGGAACATGTTGGCTTCCATCCACCGGCAGTTGGTGCAGGTGTAGCCGGTGAAGTCCACCATCACCAGCTTGTGCTCGCGCCGAGCGCGCGCCAGCGCGCCGTCGTAGTCGTTCATGATCCAGGTCAGCTCGGTGCCGATGGCCCCCGTGCTCTCGCTCGCCGCGAACAGCTGCACGCCGTCGGCGGGCGGCAGGAACGCCTCGAGCTCGCCGAGCCGCCGTCCCATGATCCCGCTGAACAACCAGACGCCCAGCAGCAGGCACGCGGTGGCCAGCCCCCAGCGCCCCGCGCGCACCTTGCGGACGCGCGGCTCGCCGGGGAACTTGAACACGCCGAGCAGGTAGAGCGCCATCGCGGCGGCGATGACCACCCAGATCGCCAGCACGACTTCGCGCGTGAAGATGCCCCATTGCCACACGAGATCCACGTTCGAGATGAACTTCATCGCCGCCGCGATCTCGAGAAACGCCATCAGCACCTTCACCGCGTGCAGCCAGGCGCCCGAGCGCGGCATCTGCGACGCCCACTGCGGCATCAGCGCCAGCACGAAGAACGGCAGCGCGAACACCGTCGCGAAGGCCAGCATGCCGATGACGGGCTGAATCCAGTTGCCGCCGGACGCGGCCACCATCACGTTGCCGACAAACGGCACGGTACACGTGAAGGAGGTGAGCGTGAAGGTGAAGCCCATCAGCAGCGCGCCGATCACCTCGCTGCCGCCCTCCTGCCGCGTGATCGAATCGAGACGCGTCAGCATCCCCGACGGAATGTTGATCTCGAACACGCCGAACAGGTTCAGCGCGAACCCGATGAAGATGGCCGTGATGAGCAGGTTGATCCACGGGTTGGCCGCGAAGCGGTTCAGGCTGGTGGCGCCGACGAGCAACGCCAGCAGCAGGCCGAACGCCGTGAACGTCAGGATGATGCCGATGCCGTAAATCGACGCGTTGCGGAGCGCGCGGCCCTGATGGCCCGCAGCGTGGCCCGTGAAATAGGAAACCGTGATCGGCACCATCGGAAAGACGCACGGCGTCAGCAGCGCCAGCCCGCCCGACACCATCGCGAGAAGCAGGAAGGACAGCAGCGAACCGGACTGCGCGGCCGCCGCCGGGGCGGGTGTGAACGGCACCGCGCGTGTGACGGCCGCGGGCGCAACCGCAGGGGCGGCTGCGGCGCTCGCGGGGACCGCACGACTCGGGGAAGCTTCCGCCCGTCCGCGCGCCGTCTCTGTCGGAGGCCCGCCGCCCGGCACCGGCGTTGTCATGCTTCGCGCCGGCTCCGCTGCCCCCGCGGCGGGCGGCTGTGCCTCGGGCGCCGGCACGGCTGCCCCGGCCGCTTCCGTCCCGCCCGTCACCTCGATCGGCATCTCGATCTTGACGGCCTTCGGCGGCAGGCAGAACTTGTCGTTGCACGTCTGGTAATACGCCTGCACGCGCAACACCTGCTTGCCGGCCGCCTTCGGGTCCACCTTCAC
>Ga0315282_10004576_pt1 | contig 23998 bp, 24 predicted proteins | sample YL17G07_20_MG_FD_203693 | JGI IMG/M metagenome (GOLD analysis project Ga0315282, IMG submission 203693) | Sediment microbial communities from Yellowstone Lake, YNP, Wyoming, USA - YL17G07_20 | ecosystem: Environmental > Aquatic > Freshwater > Lake > Sediment | place: USA: Wyoming | collected... | reverse complement strand
GGCGCGTCTAACGCTTCTTTACAATGCCGCGGTGTGGCACGGGCGTCCCGCCCGTGTCAGAACACGGCCAGGATGGCCGTGCCACAAAGGCTGTACTGTAAACCTACTTAGGACGCGCCACACTAGCTTTGCGTCCGGGAACTCAACGGAGATTTCGATCAGCCGCGTGGACTTGGGGATTTCCACGTCCAGGTAACCCCGTGAGTGAAACTTGTGAGGCGTGAGGCGGTAGGGTTCCTGGTCGAGTTGAAAATGCTGTATGGCTCGCGCCGCCAGGCCTTCGTTGTCAATAAAGGGAATGTACGTGGGGAGCAGCGCAACCTGCCATGCGGGGACAGGCACCGCGGGGCCCACCTTCGACTCCGAGACGAGGACGTACGTCGTGGCTCGGTAGATTTTGGCTTGACACAGACTGATCAGCAGCGCCGCAAGGCCCGAGAGCGCTGTCCCGACGGCGATCCAACGGACGTGCCGGCGGAGCTTCAGGAGACGGCCCGTCAATTTTCCCTCTGACTCAAAATCCATCATCGGCTTTTGAAGCCGGCCGGGGCTTTCCTCCCTCGAATTTCAATAGGCGTTGGGATGGAAAAAAGTTCGGGTCACAGTCCAGAACAGGATCTTCAAGTCCAAGGCCATGTCCCAATGCTGCATGTAGTAGAGATCGTGCTCGACGCGCTGGCGGATGGAGGTATCCCCCCGCCAGCCATTCACCTGGGCCCAGCCCGTGATGCCGCTCTTCACGTAATGACGTTGCATGTATTGGGGGATTTCCTACCGGAACACCTCGATGAAATGCGGCCGTTCGGGGCGCGGCCCGACGACACTCGTATCACCCCGCAGAACATTGAAGAACTGGGGCAGCTCGTCCAGATTGCTGCGCCGCACCAGCGCCCGAGGGGGGTGACGTCGGGATTGTTGTGTTTCGTCCAGCGCGTGTCCAAAGTGTACGTCGTATGATAATACATAGTACGGAAGTCCAGTAGTTCATACGTTTTCCCGCTCAGGCAACTCTCTCCTGGACGAATTACACTGGCCCGGGTGAGGTCAGCTTGATCAACGCTGCGATCAGCACATAAAGAGGGGAGAGGAGCAACAGAACGGCGAGTGAAAAGCCGATGTCGAACAGACGTTTCAGGACGATATAACCAAAGTACTCGGTGGGGTACAGCCTGATGTTCACGAGCGGGATGCCCTCCAGATGGTAGACTTGCGTATCACTCTGGATAAGAGGGAAAAGATCGGGCACAACGCGAACGTTGACCCCGCGGTTTTCGCACTCGTCAACCACCCGGGCTGTCAGGGCTGGGGCCTCCGCGGGCAAGGCCAGAATAACGTCATCGACGCGGGAGAACTGGAGACATTGGCGAAATTCCTCCAGGTCTTGATTGCCGTCCCCGTTGTGGGAGGTGCGGAAGACCAGGTGCCGCAAGATGCGGTAGCCGTAATGGGCGCGCCTGCCGATCTTGGCCTTTAGGCGTTCGCCTATTTCCGGTGAAGTCACCACCAGGAGATTCTTGGTGTTGTATCCTCGGCAGCGCAGGGCGCGGAGGACGAGGCGCACTCCCACGCGGGCGACGCTCAAAATCAGGAAATTGATGGCCACAAATCAGAAAAGGAAATGGGGCACAGGCGGAAAGGCCGGCACAACCTGTGCCAGCCCCGCCAAGACAAGGTAGCTTCCCAGGCTCACCTTGGCCAGGACACGCAGGTCGGAGAAAGGGGAATCCAAGCGCCTTGAGCGGTACATGGCAAAGTAGGTAAGGAGGGCCAGCCAGAGGATGAGAACCCAGCCCAGAGCGAGAATGTGCTCAGAGGAGGTGGCACTCTGCCAGCCAGAGCGCGGTCCCGCGGGGCCGATTTTCCACCGCAGCACTTCGAGGTAGGTGAGCGCGGTCAGCGTCAAGTCGAAGCAGGCCAGAAACGAATTGATCAGAGACGCTCGAACTTGAAACACGATCCTCCTCGGCTACGTGCGACTGTTCCAGCCGACGGGACGATGCAGTCTCCCGATCCGGCGGGGCTCGCCCACGTCAGCCTCGCGACTCCTCTTCGCGCGGCCCCACCAATAGGATTCCCACCCGTAGCGCAGACAACTGCTCAAGTGAAATGCCAGTCTCCGCACAGTGTGAGCTGCTTGGGCGCAATGCGCTGCCACGCGCCCTCCCAGAGTGGCCGTGCTTCCCAAGGGCACGCGGTGAGGCCGCTGAACGGGGAGCAGCCGGCGCCGCCGAACCTCTCGCCAAGTTTCAGCGTCCTCCATGAATTCCCGCTGCAAAAAGAGACTGAGCTTGCTGGCGCGAAAATTGCCAAGGGCAAGGCCCGTGCCGTATCGTTGAATCCACAGTCGCATTGCCGGCGTGAGCGCCGCAGTCGTACAGGGAGCGGCCGCAGCAGGAACCGGCACGCCAAACAGATCCGCCGCCATCGAGAACACCAGCCCCGAAGCCTCAGGGAGCCAGCGATGGTTCTCGACACGCTCCCGGTATCGTTTCCAGAAGACCTCGTCATTTGACCGCAGTCTCAGAAAATGTGCGATCTCATGAAAGACTGCCAGGCGGCACCAGTTGTGGAGCATGTGATGAAGCGCGTGCAGGACTTGATGGAGCAGCGCATCGTTATCCTGGAGAGCCGTAAACTCGACGCCGCGCCAATTTCTTTTGCGAACCCGCTGCAAGAAACCTCCAGGCAGGCCGATGGCGATCTTTTCCTCGCCGGTGTCCCACAACCTCACGTGCATTTCCAGGCGTCGGGGAACATCCGGGGAATAGAGGTTCTGGAGACTCGCGCCGGAAACAGCTACCGAGCGCGGGAATAAATACACCACGGGGTGCTCGCCATTCGATTCCTTGCGCCGGTAGCCGGATTGTCGCAACGCTTCCTCGACCCGGCTCATGGAGTCCACGTCAACCAGGTAGTCGTGATCATATTGCGTGCGCAGATTTGCTTCCGGACAGTACTCCGGCACGAGTGCCAGTCCCTTCAGGGCGGCGTACCTCACATCGAATTTCCGGAACAGGCTGTTGAGCTGGGCGAATTCTTCTGCCATGCAGGCCACTCTCGCGCGGTTGTCGGCGTGATTTTCGTCCAGGCGCTCCAACACGGCGCAAGGCAGCACTGCTTGTGCGTCCACTTCCAGGACGCACTGGCGGAAATACAAGGCAAGTCCGCTGAGGTCGAGCCAAGCAAACGTCTTTTGCCAATCCCTCAGGTCGAACCGTCGCAGCCGACTGAAGGCGGCGCGCGACTGTCCGTGCATGGCCAGGCAATTCACAATGGTCCGGGCGAGTGTTCGATTCACTCCAGACCCTCCACCTGGCTGTGCGTCGTTAACACGCTGCGAAAGAACGCGGCGGGAACACCGGGTTCCTGACCATAGAGCAAACGGTAAGCTGGCAGCCTGCTGAGGGCGCGCAACAACACCTGTCTATTGGCCTCCAGAACAGCATCATCCTTGAAAGGCAGAGCGTCTCGCAGCCGGTCTGAGAAATCGCCTGCGGCCAGAGGGATCAGCCTGGGGGCATCGGCCGCGCCCCGTTCGAGGAAGACGCAGGCCGCCGGGACGACACTGCGCGCTCCAGCTCCGAGCAAGGGTTCTTTGTCTATGCACAGGAAGGTCATATCGCGATGGTGCAGAGGCCGAGCGAGTGACTTCAGCTCCGGAACGAATTGCGCGGTCTCCACCCGGAACGCCGCCGGCCAGAAATCGCCCCACGCCCGGAGGCTGTCACCCTCGAACTCGAGGAAAGTGGCTTGGTCGGCGTGAAAGGTTAGGCCATGCCGCCCCGCCAGGTAGCTCGATGTGGTTTTTCCGCTGTTCGGGACTCCGAACAACAATAGCCCCCGGCCGGCCAAGGAGACGCAGGATGCGGAAATCGCCGAAAGCCCCAGAGCCCCGGCAGTCAGGTAATATAGTGCGGCCAGAAAGATGCCGTTGAACCCTGCTTCGTCCTTTACCAGATCCTCTGAGACAAAACCGACTGCCTCGCGGGCCTCGAGATCCACGGCAAGGAAACTGCGCTGACCGAAGTTGATATACCTCAGCCTCTGGTCTGAGAACGCCATCATCTCGGGCCAGGGAGGTTTGAGAAGTCCATCTGCTTCGCTCACGATTCTCCACACGAACTGCACGTTCTCCGCGCCTGTCTTTTGGTACCCCCCGAAGGTCTGCCGAGCCAAATCAAAAACGGTGGAACTGTTGGTCTCGATGCGTATCTTGCGCCCCATCACGTGGACATCCAGCGTGTGCGCCGTTGCAGTGAAACGGCGCAACGGATCCCGCCGCGATGGGTCGCGGTGGGAACTCGGGGTGGATGACGGGGCGGAGTGGATAGTTCGCGTTTCCTGGCGCCCGGCAAGGAATCCGCGGATTGCCCGAGCGATCGTGCGAGGATCACCGCCGTAACGCAGAACCCAGCGATCGCGTTCGGCGAGCGCCTGGATGGTCTCCCGCTGCCGCTGCATGGCCCTAGCGGTCTCTTGCGGGATCCCTTCTTCCAGGCGTGCGGCGGCTTCGCGAGGCGCAATATCCTGAAGCGCGAACTCCGGAGCGCTCTGACGATCCAGGATAAGAATCCAGCGCGGCTCACAGCACTGGACACGAGAGATCGAAAAATGCTCCTCGGGGTCGATCCAGATTGCCTTCTCACCGTTGGGGATCTCACCCGCCTCGAGCTTCCCGAGTTCAGGGAAATATGGAGCGGCTTCCGGGCGGAGTTTCAGGTAGGGCGTGAAGGTCCACGCCAGCAGCCGGCCGTCACGCAGCGAAAAGAGTGTGCGGTCGTCAGAAAGGAAATCAAAACCAGTTTGGGCGAGCGCCAGGGCGAGCGTGGACTTGCCTGAACCTGACTCTCCGGCAATCAGCAGACCACTGCCTTTCCAGGCCACGCAGGCGCAGTGGAGCGCGGTCATCCCTGACGAGGCACCCAGCGCGGCGAACATCACCGGGAAAATCACACTCTTCCAAAACATGCGGTCAGCAGCGATGGCCGGGGTCAGCCGCCCTATGACGCTCCGCTTGCGAAGATTAATGAGCAGAGAATTCTGCGTGTCGATACCGGCGAAGATCAGGTGACCCAACCCGCGAAAGTAAGGCTTGGGCCGGAGCGGCTCGGAGCGGCCTGCAGGGTCAACCCACAGTCGCAGGTGTATCTTCTCAAGCGGCTGCTCCTCACAGAGGTGCCTGAAGTTCTCGCGCGCATTGTCCAGCAGCGGCTCGGAATTCGTTTCCAGGACAAAGTGAATTCCCGCGCTGAAGAAGGATTCAGAAAAAGGTGTCTGGGCGTCCTTCCTCAAGAAATCTCTTGTTCCATTTCGCGACACGTCTTTTCCCCTTGTGGGCGTGTGCTGGGGGCTGGCGGAATCCGTCCCGGCTTGGAGGCTCATGGACAGGCTTCCACCGGCCTTGACCGTACTACACCTGGTTCGGGGGAGGTGTCAGATCGATGTTGAGGAATTGTAAAGATTCTGAAGGCCAGCGGAAGGGCGGAACCTGGAAGGAAATGCGGAGCTGCAGGGTTCGTGGATTTTGGATTCTCCCTCGCCGGATAGTCACACGGATTCTCAGGCCGAGGGTTGGTCTGCTCCCCGCAAGGTGGAATCTCTTGCATGGAACATTCCCGTGAACCTCGTCGCGATTGCCTCTTGAGGTGGCTCGCAATTCTGGGACAGGGCAGTTTCGCTCAGGTCGATGCCAGCCTGACAAACCATTTACAAACCCAGTGCAGCCCGCTGACTCGTCAGCAACCGGCATGTGCTGAGATATCTTTGGAGTTTGTGCAAAGAGAGAACGCAATTCAGCGCGAAGAAAGGAACCCCATGCAGGATCGAGAATCACAAGACGCAAGACGGGGACGAGAAGTTCGTGCCCCACGCATTTCGTTTGCCGCCACTGCCCTGACGCTGTGCATGATTGTGGCGGGGCCATGGGCAGGCGCGGCAGATGCGCCGAAGACGCCATCCGGCGCTCCGGGCAACCCACAGCCGGCGACAGCATTCCCCGCTGGGCCCGCCGCCCCCCGCCCGGAAGCATTAGGAATTACCTTTGTCGAAGGTTCGTCATCGACTGTGTTGATGGAGCGGGACGGGAAAAAGTACCTGGTGGATTTGGTTTCACATCAGGTAAAGGAAGTTGATAGTCCCTCGGCGCTGTCAGCCGTGGCTTCGGCCCCCGCCCAAACGGCGGCCGCGGCGCAAGGGCCTTCGCAGGCGATGGTTGCAGGCCAGCAAACCAAGCAGGGTAAACCAAACATTTACGAACCGGGCGACGATGTCATTTTCAGCCTGCCTACCGGACGCCGTTTGGAGCGGCATGGAGTTTACGTCAACTTCAATCACCGGTTCGCATTCGACCCGGCATTTCAGGGCGCTTCGCGCGGGCACGTCCTGGCCGGCTTGGACAACTTTTCGATCTCTTCGTTCGGCTTCCGCTATGGCCTGACCGAGAAGTTTTCGATCGCCGCGTACCGCTCGCCCAGCGTGATTGGGCGCCCCATCCAGTTCACCGCGGGGTACAACCTCCTGGACGAGCATGACGGTCATCCTTTGAATGCCGTCTTCCGATTCTCGGTGGAAGGGCAGAACGATTTCTCCAAAAATTTCATCGCAGATATCGAAGGCATCTTTTCCAAGAGCTTGACAAAGCGGGCACAGATCTACGTTGTCCCCACAATTTCATTGAACAACCGTCCCTTGCCCCCACCGCCCCCCACCATCGAATCTCCGCCACCCGATTTTCCCGGCTTTAATACTTTCGCGCTGGGGATCGGAGGGGCCCTCGACGTCCGGCCTACCGTGGCACTGGTAGCCGAAGTCATTCCCACACTCGTTAACGGCAGGGACTTGGGCATTCACCGGCCCGCGTACGCCTTCGGTATCCAGAAGAAAATCTGGAGGCATGCTTTCACTTTTGGTTTCACCAACAGTCCGGGCACGACCGTTTCCCAGCGAGCGGGGACGGTCGCCAGCTACCTCAACAGTCCTTCGGCCGACACGCCGAGCGGGTTATTTATCGGATTCGATCTGACGCGCCAGATCTACTGAGGTTGGTATGGCAGGCATGCTCATCCGGGAAAACGTGCCGGTTGCGACGGAGGCCGAAGCGCAGCCTCAAGAGCCTCTCCGGGCGGCGCTGTATGATTGGAGCTTCGAGGGCTTGTTGCTGGGATTGGCGCTGGCGACAGTTCCGATCTCCATCGCCGTCACGGAGGCACTGCGGGCCCTGGCCTGCGTCGCCCGGGCGCTTTCCTGGAAGCGTGGCCAGACTCTCGTGGTCCCGCCACGAGGTTTCGGGCCCTGGCTGGTTTGGGCTGGATTGGAAGTGCTCTTCTGGCTGCGCTCGCCGGAGCGGGCCGTGTGGATAGCCTGTTTCCTGCTGCTGGCCATCGGTCTGCTGTGGCGACGCTCGAAATGGATTTGGGCGCTGCCCCTTTTGCCGCTCTGTCTGTTCTTCATGGCGCCCGGCGCGGTGCGCTCCCGCGTTAAGGAATCGCTGCAAACTGACTTCTACTCGAACATGGAACGAGTTCAGATGCTGCGGGTGGGCTGGAAGATGATTAAGGAGAAGCCCATCGCGGGAGTGGGGCCGAGCCGAGTTGAGAAACTCTACCTGAAATACCTTTCCCCCCAGGACCCGGTCCCTGTCTATCACGGGTACCTGCAAAACACTATGGTTCAGTTGGCGGCGGAGTCCGGGCTGCTGGTGGCGCTCGCGGCACTTCTTTTTGCAGTCATATTGTTCCACGAGCTTCTTAAGGCGTGGAGGGCCTCCCCGGCCCCTGAGGCGAGATTCGCCGCGCAGGCCGGCATTCTGGGTTTGATCGGATCTTTGACGGTCGGCCTCTTCGACCCCACCTGTGGCCATTCTCTGGCGCTCATTCTTCTGGGCTTCGTGGTCCTTTCTCCATTGCTGCCAGCTTCGGACCCGGTCGCAGGGGCGAGGACCGGATTGCACGCCTAAGGCGAAAGGCAGTGACTCTGCATCTGGTTGCCGTGCGAATCAAAAGGAGAGGTTAGAGATGGGTCGGGGCTTTGAACGCAAATCTCGAAGCACAGGGCAAGTCGTGGCAGGCTTGTTGCTCGGGGCAGCATACATTGTGCTGATCGTTCAAGTGGCGAGTGCTCAAAAAACTGCGGACGAATTCCATCCGGTCATCCCCCGAACCTGGGACGATGAGGCGCTGGCCACGCTGAACGTCCCGTTGGCCGTGCCCGAAGCGTCACCAAAGTTTGTGCCCTCCGATTGGTACTACAAAATCCCAGTGCGGCCGATCTACAAGAGCTACCCCGTTTATCGCACTGACAGGGAGCCTCCTGGGTACATGGATTGGCTCAAGCGCCAGGAACCGCAGATTGCGTTTGACTCCTCCAAATTGAAGACCAAGGAGGATTGGATCAAAGCGGGCGAGATGGTCTATGACGCGCCGATCGGCTTCAATACTCCTCTCTTCATGACCATGGAGGATATACGCAATCCCGAGTGGTACAAGAAACTCGACGTGCCCGTGGCGGCGGATGGCACGCTGCCCTTCGCGCGGTACGAGGTTCGAGAGAAGGGGAAAGTGGAATTGGGTGAAGGTTCCTGCAACACCTGCCACACCCGAGTGATGCCCGATGGAACGGTCGTTAAAGGGGTCCAAGGCAACCTACCTTATGACCGGATCGTTGCCTACGCCCTCCGCAGAACCCTGGCGGAGTCCAAAGATCCCGAGGCATTCACCAAACGAATCCGTCACGAGTGGCACATGGCGCTCGGGGTGCCCTGGCTGGAGCCTGATCCCTTCGCCGGGGCCGAGAAGATGTCCATCGAGCAGATTGCCACTCTGCACGACGCGATCCCCCCGGGGGCCGCCATCCGTGTCAACACCAGCCTCAGCTATCCCCCTCTGGTCCCCAACCTGATCCGCGTGAAAGAGCGGCGCTATCTGGATCATACGGGGCTTGTTCAACAGCGCTCCATTGGCGACCTGATGCGGTATGCAGCGCTGGTCCAAGTCGGCGTACGCTTCGAGACTTTTCTGAATTTCAAAATCCTCGAGCAACTGCCCGATCCGTCCACCGAACTGCGTTATGGTGATGACCAGCTTTACGCGCTGGCCTTGTATATTTACTCACTGAAACCGCCGCCGAACCCCAACAAATTCGACCCGCACGCGGCACGTGGCCAGAAGGTCTTCGAGCGCGAGGGCTGCGCGACGTGCCACACGCCGCCGCTCTACACGAACAACAAGCTTACCCCCGTCGAAGGGTTTCGCCCTCCCCAGGCGGATTTGAGGCGTTTTGACATCCTCCCCATTTCGGTGGGCACAGACCCCGGACTGGCCCTCAAAACACGCGTGGGCACGGGCTATTACAGGGTCCCCTCGCTGCGAGGCGTGTGGTTTCGCGGGCCCTTCGAGCACAACGCCTCCGTCGCCACCCTCGAGGATTGGTTTGATCCTCGGCGCTTGCGCCCTGACTACGTCCCCACCGGCTTTCGCGGGGCCGGTGTCAAGACTCGCGCTGTTCCGGGACATCCGTACGGTCTCGACCTCTCGGAGGAGGATAGGAGGGCATTGATTGCGTTTCTCAAGACCCTCTGAAGGCGATCCCGTTTTCGGACATTCGCGTCGCTTTGCGGAGAGTTCTGCGACCGAAGCGGGGAGATCACAATCAAGTTCCGAGGTGATGACGCGGCGCTCTGATCGTCAGGGCTGCGCCAGGAACTCGGTTAGAACCTTGTTGAAATCGGCGGGCTTTTCGATCTGGGGCACATGGCCGCACTGATCAATTACCACGAGATTCGATAGGGGGATGGCTTTGTGCAAGCGTTCGCCGAACTCCAAGGGCACGGCCTCGTCATTACGTCCCCAAATCAGGAGTGTGGGCGTCCGGATGGATCCAATTTTGCGATCCTCGAATTGGTAGCGGGCCATCAATCCGGCAACCAAACGCTGGACGGTGTAACCGTCGCCGTCCTTCAGGCGATGTTCCCAGGAATAGCGCACCATGGGGTCTGTCGCGAGTGCTTTGTTGTAGAAAAGGAATTCCCAGACTTTGCGCATACCTTCCATCGAAGAAGGATTCATATCCACCGGCACGTCCTTATGGACCGGGGCGTCCAACCCCGAGGCATCCACAAGCACCAAGCGGTCCACTAAATCGGGATGCGTAGCGGCAAAATCCAACGCGATCCAGCCGCCGATGGAGTTACCCACTACGGTAGCTTTGGGGATGTGCTCAACCCGCATGAACTCCTGAAGGAAGTCAACAAAGGTGGCGATTTTGTATTCGATCATCGGCTTGGCGGAATGGCCGAAACCGATCTGATCGAGGGCATAGACATGATGTGTTTTGGAAACCGGACCGACGGTGAAGGCCCAGTCGGTGGCGGTTCCGACTATACCGTGAAGAAGAATCACGCTCGGGCCCGTGCCCCGGTCGTAGTAGTGAATGTCCTGGCCGTAAACCTTCGCCGTCTTTTCAGGAGGCATCGGCGGCGGCCAGACCTGAGCTGGGCTGGCGGCTGAGACCAGCGTGATCACGGCCCAAATCTTGATGGCCCAGAAGGATTGTCCATGCCGGAAACGGTTCAAATTTTCCATCAGCCCGCCGACGAGTATAAACCATCCGGACTTCCTCGGGCAGGGCGGTTCGGATTCTTCTTCTGGGCACCGTAAGCGAGGTCGCAAAGATGCATTGTTGGCGGTTCGGTAAGAATCCGAAATTGATGTACTGCCCTTGGGGCGGATGCTCATTCAACAACGGCCACGACAACTTGAGGCCGGGCCAAGTTTGGAGGAACTCCAACTCTGCTGAGAGCATTTTGAGCAGGAAGGGAGGGACACTCGTGTCCAAGGCGAAGAGGTCTCACAGCATCCGCGAGGGGATGCTGGGCGCTGCTACAGGGGCGGTCATTCTCCTCTCCACCGCGTGTGGCGGCCCAGCAGGGGGCGGGGCGGGGAGCATCCCCCACGACGCCACAGCCATTCAACACACCATATTCATCCTCAAAGAGAACCACACCTTCGACAATTACTTCGGCACGTTTCCTGGGGCGGATGGCGTCGCCAGCGGGCCCACATCCACCGGCCAGGTCGTACCCCTCAGTCCGATGCCGGACAGATACCAAGCCAGCCTCTGTAACAGTTGGAATTGCGCCCTCCAGGCCATGGATGACGGCAAGATGGACCAATTCGATTTGATTTACAGCGGCACTTTGAACGCTTACACGCAATTGAGCAAGCAGGCTATTCCCAATTACTGGGCCTATGCGCGCCAATTCGTCCTGGCTGACCGCTATTTCACGTCCGTTCATGGCCCCAGCTTCCCCAACGACCTTTACACCATTGCCGCCCAGTCGGGAGGCGTCATCAGCGGAATAACCGATCTTGGACCCGGGCCCCCCTATTGCGGCGGCGACACCACGGCGACCGTCGAGGTGATCGACAGTAACGGCAACATTACCACGCAATTTCCCTGTTTCGATTTCCAGACTCTGGCGGACCGCATGGAGAGCGCCGGATTGACCTGGAAATTCTACTCGGACGGCACGGGCACCGTCTTCAACACGATCAATCACATCGGCAACACGCCGCAGTGGAGCGAACACTCCGCACCAAGCGCGCAGTTCCTCACCGATGCGCAAACCGGTCAGTTGCCCAACATAAGCTGGGTGATTCCCCCCGAGAGCGCGAACGAACATCCCCCCGCCAGCATCTGCGAAGGCGAGAACTGGACGGTCAATACGCTAAACACTGTGATGCGAGGACCCGACTGGAAGTCGCTCGCAGTCTTTATCGCCTGGGATGACTTCGGCGGCTTCTACGACCACGTTCCTCCCCCGCCTCTCGATCAATTCGGCCTGGGGCCGCGCGTGCCGTTGCTGATCATTTCGCCGTACGCGAAACAAGGTTACATCTCGCACACCGTGTACGAACACTCCTCAATCCTGAAATTCGTCGAGACACGTTACCACCTGCAACCGCTCACCTCGCGAGACGACGCGGCGAGCGACATGCTGGACAGCTTTGATTTCAACCAGCCGCCGCAGCCCCCGTTCATCTTGCAGTCACGGACTTGCCCGTGAGACACCCCCGCAGGCCGCGCTTAGCGATATTCTTCTCCCTCTCTCCTTTCTTCACTTGAAGGTGCGCAACCCTGTATTCCCCCGTTGTGGTTCTTAAAAGGACGTCTCGTCGGAGTTTCTGGTGGGTTGGTTTTGTTCCCGCTGCGCCCTTTGACAATTTATTTGCAGTGGACGGATTAGACGATGACACTCCGCCGGGGAGGCATTGTTAACCTGTCGTCATTCAGGGGTGGGGCCTTTTATCTGTGGGCTGGAGGGTGTCTGAGTGAAGAAGTCCAATAAAGTTGTCCTCTTCTTCCCTGCCTTTTCGAGTTTGGAGGCGACGGCGCCGCTGGGCCTGCTGGCCATTTCGACGCCGGTTTTGCGCGCCGGTTATAAGATCACCATCATCGATTCCACAATCACTCCGAATTTCAAGGCGCGCGTCCTGAGGGAAGTCCAAGATGCTCTTTGCCTCGGCGTCTCCCTGGTCACGGGCCCCATGATCCGCGAGACCGTGGACATTGTCCGGGCGGTGAAAAGCTGGAATAAGAACTTTCCCGTCATTCTCGGTGGATGGCATCCCTCTCTTTTGCCTGACCAAACGCTGCAAACTGAATCGGTGGACATTGTCGTTCGCGGCCAGGGTGAGGATGCCATGCTGGAGGTTGTGCAGCGTTTGGAGAATGGCGACTCGCTCCGTGGCGCGCTGGGGGTTGGTTTCAAGGAAGGGGGCGAGATGATCTTCAATCCCGAACGGCCGCTCAAGCCCATTATTGACCTGCCTCCCAAAGCCTACCACCTCGCGGACTTTGACGCTTACGAACGCGTTTGTGGACGGCGCTGGGCGATGTACACCTCCAGCCTCGCCTGCCCTTACAACTGCTCTTACTGCACGAACGCCGGAGTGTACGGCCGCAAGTGGAATGCCCTCTCCCCTCAACAGTTCGTGGAGGAGACGATGGATCTCACGACCCGCTATCGCCTCGAATTGCTCTGGGTCGTGGATGACAACTTCCTCGTGGACATTGATCGGGCCCTTCAGATCGCGGAAGGGCTGGTCCGCGCGGGTGCCAATTTTCATTGGAGCATCCAGGCCACCACCAACCTGACGGCTCGTCTGAGCGAGGAGGATTTACGCCTGCTTTGCCGCGCAGGGCTGCACCAGATTTGTCATGGCGTTGAGTCAGCTTCCGCGAAGGTTTTGAAACTGATGAACAAAGGCTTTCAAGACCTCGAGTCGGTCCGCCAGACGGCAGAGAGGTGCTTGAAGGTCGGTGTGCGACCTTCGTTCAACATCATCTTCGGGTATCCGGGAGAAGGCCCCGCAGAGCGTCGGGAAACCATCCGCTTCGTTACGGACGTCTGTCGCCGGTATCCCGGCGCGGAATTTTGGACCAACATCTTCACGCCCTACCCAGGCTCTCCGATCATGGGTCAAGTCGAGGAGTACGGCATTGAGGTGCCGGACTCCCTGGAAGGATGGGCCGACTATTTCCCGCGCTACACGGTTCTGCCCTGGCTGAAAGGAAAGGATCACGCCCGTCTCCAGACCATGCGCGATTACCTGAGGATTGCCTTTGATCGCGTGGGCATTACGAATTATGAGCCCAGCTCGATGATCCAGGTACTTCAACGGTCACTTCGCTACCCGGCGCGATGGCGACTGGACCGCGACTTTTACGCCTTCCCCCTCGAGCTTTGGGTCAATCGGAAACTCAAGTGCCTGATTCCCGTGGCCAAACCCGCGGTGGATGCCCAGCAACTGGAGCCGGCACTGGAAGCGAGCTGCTCATGAGAGATCTTGGTCCTGAACCGCTGCCGCCCATCCTGTAAGGTGAGGAGAGAGCTTGGTTGACGTTCTGCTGACTCATTCTTATCACCTCTATTACGACCGCAAACAGGTCCGCAAGATGCAGCCCTATCCTCCTCTGGGGACGCTCTACGCGGCAGCCTTGCTGCGGGAGCGAGGATTCACCGTCGCAGTGTTTGACAGCATGCTGGAGGATCCGGAACGCGGCTTCCCGGAGGCCCTCAGGCGCTACCAGCCCCGCGTGGTTGCCATTTACGAAGACAATTTCAATTTCCTCTCCAAGATGTGCCTGAGCCGAATGCGTGAAGTGGCCTATGGCATGATCGCCGTCTCCAAGGCCGGGGGCGCGCAGGTTGTCGTGAATGGCTCTGATTCCTCCGATCACATCGTGGACTACCTTCGTCGCGGGGCTGATTTTGTGCTCTTGGGTGAGGCCGAGTGGACGCTGCTCGAACTTGTCGAATCCCTGGTCGGCGATTCCGAGCAGGAAGCGGAATCTATCTCTGGGCTCGCCTTTTTCCAGCCGCGCACGGCGAAGTTACACCGAACCGCGTCGCGACCTTTGATGAAGACTCTCGACGCGCTGCCTCTTCCTGCCCGCGACCTAGTTCCCATGGAGAAGTACCGCGACGCCTGGAAATCGAGCCACGGATTTTTTTCCTTGAACCTGGTGGGGAGCCGCGGATGCCCGTACCGCTGCAACTGGTGCGCCAAGCCCATTTACGGAGATTCCTTCCACCTTCGCTCGGCAGAAAACCTTGCCCAGGAAACGCTGGAGCTGAAGAAGATCTATGGCGCGGAGCACCTGTGGTTCGCGGACGACATCTTCGGGCTGAAAAAGCGCTGGGTGATGGATCTCGCCCGGAGTGTCGAGGAGCGCGCCGCGGCCGTGCCCTTCAAGATGCAGTCCCGTGTTGACCTGATGAAGGAGGAAACTGTGCACGCTCTCGCCAGATGCGGGTGTGTCGAGGCATGGATGGGCGTGGAGTCGGGCTCGCAGAAAATCCTCGATGCTATGGACAAGGGGACGCGCGTCGAGCAGACGATTCGGGCCAGGGAAAACCTGCGGCGCTCGGGCATCCGCGCCTGCTACTTCCTCCAATTCGGCTACCCTGGCGAAACCTGGGGCGACATCCAGAAAACCATTCAGCTCGTCCGCCAGACGCAACCCGATGACATCGGCGTTTCGGTCTCCTACCCGCTCCCCAACACCAAGTTCTACGAGCGGGTCCGCGAGCAATTGGGGGAAAAGACCAACTGGCTGGACAGCGAAGATCTTTCCATGATGTTCACGGGAGCTTACACGAGCGAGTTTTATCGCGCGTTGCATGACGCCCTGCACGCGGACGTCGAGTCGTGGAGCCCGCCGCAAGCGTGGCGCTTCGACGTGAATCATGGCGAGGAACGGAAGGCCTCTTCGTTGCCGGCAAAAAGGCACGAGCTTTGGGCGAGAGTGGAAGGGCTCGAGAGGACTTGCCGGAATTCCAACCCGACCCTTTTGCCGGTGCTGGCTTGCTCTGCGCCCAGCCTGGGTTAGCGCGGGAACGCCCCGTAAGAGAGCGCTTGACCCGCGCGGGGCGCCTGCGCACCACGAAATGCTCCGGGAAAGCCCATGGACCTGCTCTTAACTCACGGTTACGTCCTCTATGAAGACCCGAAAGAGTCTCAGATCATGAAGCCCTACGCCCCGTTGGGCATCCTGTACTTGACCTCCCACCTGCGCTCCCGGGGATACTCGGTCGAGGTTTTCGACACCACGTTCTCCTCGCGACAGGGACTCTTCAATCTGCTGCGTTCAACGCCTCCCCCGGTCCTGGGAGTCTATGCGAACCTGATGACACGGGGGAGAGTGGTCGAGATCCTCCGCGCGGCCAAAGAGGCAGGATGGAGAACCATCGTCGGCGGGCCAGAGCCCGCGGCCCACGTCGATGAATATCTGTCATCCGGCGCCGATGTGGTGGTGATCGGCGAGGGAGAAGTCGCCCTGGAAGAATTGTTGAAGGCCCTTCGCAGCCCGAGCACTGGCGCGTTAGATCGAGTGCAGGGAATTGCGTTCCGCCGAAACGACGGCACAACCCATCGCACTCCGCCGCGGCCGCAGATCCCCAACATTGATGTTCAGCCCTGGCCCAGCCGCGAGTCGGTCCCCATCGAAGAGTATCTCGCAACCTGGCGAAAGCATCACGGCGCGGGCTCCGTCTCGTTGATCACCGCCCGGGGTTGTCCCTATCACTGCCGCTGGTGCAGTCATGCGGTTTACGGCAAAACCCATCGCCGCCGGAAGCCGGGTTCGGTCGTGGATGAGCTCGAATGGATTTTGGACCGCTATCAACCCGACGTGATCTGGATGGCGGACGATGTCTTCACGATCCATCACGGCTGGCTCGTTCAATACGCTGCGGAATTGAAGCGCCGCCGCGTGAGCGTCCCGTTCAAGTGCATCTCCCGCGCTGACCGCCTGAATCCCCAGGTGATCGACCTCCTTGCCGAACTCAAGTGTTTCCGCATCTGGATCGGATCCGAGAGCGGCTCGCAACGCTTGCTGGACGCCATGGAGCGAGGTGTGACCGTCGCGCAGGTTCAAAACGCCGTCCGGGAATGCAAATCGCGTGGCATCCAAACGGGCATTTTCCTGATGTGGGGTTACGAGGGCGAGGAACTGGAGGACATCGAAGCCACCGTCGAGCATGTGAAGCGCTCCAATCCCGATATCTTCCTGACCACGGTGGCTTACCCCATCAAGGGGACTCCCTACTTTGATGAAGTCGCTCCGCGCGTGCTGCCCTTGAGAAGCTGGGAGGAAGGATCGGACAGGGACTTTCGCCTCCGCGGCCGTCATTCACGCCGCTTTTATCAGTTTGCCGATCAGCTCCTGCGATCGCAAGTTGAGCTGGCGAGAGCGCAGGGCGCGGAGGGGCTGGTCGAGAACCTCACTCTCGCGGCGGAACTCAAGGGTCGGGTCCAGCGCGCCAGAGAGGGCATGCGAGAGGCGTTTTCCGAAGTTGAAGCTTGAGCCGATATGCTGGCATCCATTCTGAATTGCGCACGCGTCCCGGCGGCGTTTGACGCCATCGCCGACGTGTACGACGAAATCTTCACGGACTCAGAAATCGGCAAGGCGCAACGTTCGCGGGTCTGGCGAGAGGCTGACCAACTCTTCCCGCCGGGACAGCGGATTTTGGAAATCAACTGCGGGACCGGCGTGGACGCCATGCATCTGGCGGAGCGCGGCCTTCGAGTGCTGGCCTGCGACTCGTCGCCCGGAATGATTGCCGTGGCTCGCCGCCGCCTCGCCGGCACTTCCCACGGCGGTCAGTTGGAATTCCAAGTACTACCCACCGAAGAAATCGCGCTGCTTCGGGACGAGGCGCCGTTTGAGGGAGTGTTCTCTAACTTCGCGGGGCTGAATTGCGTCGAGGACTTGCGAAAGACGGCGCGCGATCTGGCGCTATTACTCAAACCGGGCGCCACGATACTGCTTTGCGTGTTTGGCCGTCATTGCGCCTGGGAAATAGCTTGGCACGTTGTTCGCGGCGACAGAAGAAAGGCCTTTCGGCGTTTTCAGAGGCCTGGCAGTCTGGCAAATCTCGGGAACGAATCTCAGGTGCAGGTTCGTTACCCGTCCGTCCGGATGATGGCGCGTTTGTTTGCGCCGCAATTCCGCCTAAAGCAGTGGTGTGGCGTGGGGATTGCCGTCCCACCGTCCTCCTTCGAACACCTGACGGGACGATTCCCCAGAGCCTTCCACCTGGCGGCGGCCATGGATGCATACCTCGGCCGGACGCCCATTCTGCGCGGCCTGGCTGATCACATCCTGCTGACTTTCGAGCGGGTAGTAGCATGAGCCCAACGACAGTTCTGCACAATGGGAGTTCGCTGCGTTCCTCATCGTCGCACGCCGGCATGAGCATGGGGCTTGGCCTGCAGTGCCCGGTCTGCGGGTGTGCCGTCGATGTCCTGCATCCTTTGGACCCTGCCGCAGGACCTTCGTGCACTGCGTGCGGATTCGCTTTCCATTGTGTGCAAGGCGTTTGGAGAGCGCTGGCGCCCTCACGCGAAGAGCGTTTCCAGCAATTCATTCATGAATATCAAACCGTGCGGGCGAAGGAAGGGCGGGGAGCCTCCGGCTGCCACTATTATCTTGCGCTTCCTCATAAGGACATGACGGGCCGCAACTCCTGGCAGTGGAAGATTCGAGCCCGGAGTTTCCGGTACTTAGAGCGCCGAGTGCTGCCGAGGCTCGAGCGGGAGAAACCCGAGGCGCTCAATATTCTCGACGTCGGTGCGGGGAATTGCTGGTTGTGCTATCGCCTCGCCCTGCGCGGACACCGGCCGGTCGCCGTGGACCTGCTGCTGAATGACCGGGATGGGTTGGGGGCGGCACGACATTACCTCCTCAACCTGTCAAACCCCTTTCCGTGCTTTCAGGCAGAGATGGATCGATTGCCGTTTGCGAGCCGGCAATTTGACCTGGTGGTGTTCAATGCCTCGTTCCATTATTCGGAGAATTATGCGCTGACGCTGCGGGAGGCCGTGCGCTGCCTGCGGCGGCTTGGTCATGTCTTGATCCTGGATTCACCCTTCTACTTCCACGAAGCGAGCGGACGAAAGATGCTGGCCGAACGGCGGGCGCAGTTTGAGAGTCGGTTTGGCTTTCCGTCCAACAGCATCCCCAGCCAGGAATACTTGACGCCCCGTATCCTCGAAGAACTTGCGGGCCATGCCGGCTTGGCATGGGAGGTGTTCAAGCCGTGGTACGGGCTCGGCTGGGCGTTGCGGCCGGTCAAAGCCTGGCTTCTGCGGAGGCGGGAACCTGCAAAGTTCTACGTCTTTGGGGGCGCGCTCGCAGCATCATGATTATTCTCTACCACCCGAAATCGACCAAACCGCGGAGCCGCAGATTCCCTCTGGCTGCACTCTCTCTCGCCGCGGTCATCGAGGGCAAGGAGGACTACGCGATTGTCGATGGCAACGTGGACCCGCAGCCCAACCAAACCATTGCGACGATTCTGCGCGAACGGCCGGTGGAGCTGCTGGCTGTCTCCGTGATGCCCGGCCCGCAGATGGTCGCGGCCATGGAAACGTCCCGGGAAGTCCGGTCTCGTTTTCCACGCGTGCCGATCGTCTGGGGCGGTTACTTTCCGTCCATTTACACAACCGCGACACTGAACGCAGATTATGTGGACTATGCCGTACGCGGACAGGGTGAGGAAACGTTCGTGGAGCTTCTGCAGGCACTGAGGGGGAAGCGAGAACTCGCTGCCATCCGCGGCCTCTCCTATAAGAACGAGGACGGCACGCATCGGCACAATGGTGAGCGAGCCATGAAGGGACCGGACGCCTTCCCTTGGTTCCCCTATCACCGCATCGAAGCTGAACAATATATTCTGCCCACGTTTCTCGGCCGACGGACGGCGGTTCACCAGGCAAGTGTCGGATGCCCTTATAGCTGCAGTTTCTGCGGAGTTATCTCGGCCTATGGAAGTCGCGAAAAGATGGAACCGCCCTCCCGCACGGAGGCGATTCTGCGCTATCTGGCCCGCACCTACGGAGTGGACTCCATTCAGTTTTACGACAACAACTTCTTCTTGCGTGAGGACCATGCGATCGAGCTGGCAAATCGCATTGCGCCTCTTCGCATGCGGTGGTGGTGCGAGGCGCGGGTTGACATCTTCCTGGGCTATTCCGACGCGGCGCTGGAGGCCATCCGGCAGGCGGGCTGCACCATGATCTTCTTCGGCGCGGAATCGGGCTCCGACTGGGTCCTGAAGGAGATGAACAAACAACTCAAGACAGAGCAGACCCTGGAACTGGCCCGGCGCATCCGGAGGTTCGGCATCGTCCCGGAGTTCTCGTTTGTCGTGGGCAATCCCAAAGATCCCGAGCGCGATACGCACGAGTGCCTGCGATTCATCCGAAGAATCAAGCGGCTCAACCCGGATGCTGAGATCATCGTGCAGCACTACATTCCTGTGCCCCAGCGCGCGCGGATGTACGGGGGCGTTGAGGACGCGATCGAATTCCCCGCCACGATCGAGGAATGGGCCATGGAGCGCTGGCTGAACTTCACCATCCGCAAGGACCCATCCACCCCCTGGTTGGCCCCAGCGACCAAGCAGTTGATTGACAATTTTGAATTGGTGGTAGCGTCCCGCTGGCCCACCGCGCAGGATATCCGCCTGCCAGGCTGGGGCAGGCGATTGCTGAAGACGCTCAGTGCCTGGCGCTATTCGCTGGGGGTTTACGCGTGGCCGTTTGAATTGGAATGGGCGCAGCGCTTGATCAACCTCCGGAAACCCAAGGTGGAAAGTCTATGAGGACGCCTTCAGTCAGCCGCTCCGAACTGGCCGCCCCTCCAAGCCCGATGACCGGCAGCGAGGCAGAAGCAGTACGCCGGGTTTCCAGCGCCGAGGGACATGCCTTGTGGGCGCCGACCTACGACCGCGACCAGAATCCTCTGCTCGCTCTGGAAGAACGGAAATTGGAACCATTGCTCCCGCGCCCCCGCGGCGGCTTTGCTCTGGACGTCGCTTGCGGGACGGGGCGCTGGCTCGGGAAGCTTTTGCACCGAGGCCTGGACAGAGCTGTGGGGCTGGACCTCTCTGAAGAGATGCTGGCGCAGGCCTCTGCCAAAGTACCTCTGCGCGGCCGGTTGGTTTGCGCCGATTGCGAGCTTGCCCCGCTCCGCGGAGACCTGGCGGATCTAATCATCTGCTCCTTTGCCATCGGATATGTCCGGGACTTGCAGGCACTGGCGCGCGAATTGGCTCGAGTCAGCCGCCCCGGTGCCTATCTCTTCATCTCCGATTTTCATCCGGCGGGGCACGAGCACGGATGGCGGCGCGGCTTTCGGCAAGGAAGCAAGGTAGTCGAAATCACCAGTTGGCCGCGTCCGATTGAAGTGATCTGTCGCGAGTTCGAAAAGCGCGGATTCAAGATGCGCACGAAGCTCGAGCCCTCCCTGGGCGCACCTGAGAAGCCGGTTTTTGAAGCGCGGGGCAAGGCTCACGTTTATGAGGCAGTGAGAAGAATTCCCGCCATCTTCATCTGTGAGTTCCAGTTGCCCTCCAAATTTCCGGCCGGAGGCGTGGGGCATTGAGCGCAAGCGTTCTGACAATGCCTTCGCGGGAAGACCAGCGCGCGGAAGCCCCCGTGTCCCTGCGCCTTGTGGGCGGGCGAATCGCCTCGGATGCTAGGACAGCGGTTCCCATGGAACTCGAGATCACCAACGGGCGCATCTCGAATGTGCCGATGGTTGGCGGCAGCTTGAACGAAAGGCGGCGGACACTGCCCTTCCGCCGCGGCGCGGTGATGGACCTTTCCGGCTGCCTGATTCTTCCCGGCCTAATCAACTCGCACGACCACCTGAAATTCAGTCTCTTCCCGCGGCTGGGCCGGGGTCCCTATCCCAATGCCGAAGCCTGGGCGCGCGACATCTACTAGCCTGACCGCTCGCCCCTGCTTGAACATTTGGAAGTGCCCAAGCCGGTCAGGTACTGGTGGGGCGCACTCAGGAATCTCATCTCCGGAGTAACGACCGTTTGCCATCACAATCCGTACGCGCCCGAGGTAGTTGTCAGCCGCTATGGCTGGGCGCATTCGCTGGCCTTCACGCCGAACGTCGTGGAGTCGTTCCGGGCCGCGCCTGCGGACGCGCCCATCATCACTCATCTCGCCGAAGGCACGGACCAGCGAAGCCGGGGAGAGAGCTTCCATCTCGTCAAAATCCGGGCGCTCGATTCACAGACCGTGATTGTGCATGGTGCAGGCTTGGACCACGAACGCTAAGCCCTGCTCAAGAAGCGCGGAGCGGCGCTCGTCTGGTGCCCCACTATGAATATATTCACGCTGGGGAGGACTCTCGAATGCAGCGCCGTCAACAGCATTCCGCGAATCGCGCTGGGAAGCGACTCCGCCTTAACTGCGCAAGGTGATCTGCTTGACGAAATCGTGGCGGCGTGCGGAGTAGCGGGGGGTCGGCCCTGAGCGGGTGTATTCGATGGTGACCCGCCGCGCCGCCCGTCTCCTGCGCCTTCGCGAGGGTGAAGGCAAGCTGCGCGCGGGTTCCCGGGCTGACCTCATTGCGATCAAGGACGATGGCTCCTCCCCGGCGACAGCTCTCGTCAGGGCAAGTCATCGCCAGGTCGAAATGGTGATGGTGGCAGGAGAAACGAACCTCATCTCCCCGCGGCTGGCGAGACGCTGGCCGCAATCGCTCGTGAAAGGGCTTGAACCGCTAGAAGTGGAAGGGATCGAGCGCTGGGTTCGCGCTCCCGCCAAACGGCTCTTGTCGCGGGCGCGGGACTCACTGGGGACTGAAGTACGATTGGCGGGAAGGAGAATGGAGGCGTGGATACTCTGGCGGAAGTCGCGCAAACGGCGAAGGGGCGGGGGCCGATCACCGCACTGGGACGCTTCCCATTCTAGTGGTCTTCCCCCACAGCCGATGCAATTGCCGCTGCATGATGTGCGACATCTGGAAAATTCGGCAGGTCCGCGAGATTACCGCCGCCGACTTTGCGCCGCACCTCGCCTCTCTCCGCGCTCTCGAAGTGCGCTGGGTGGTTTTCTCGGGAGGCGAGCCGCTTCTCTGACGTGACCGGGGTTTTTTGTACCAGGTGAAATGAGAGAGAGTCCACCGCGAGTGGTCTGGGGTTTTTGTACCAGCTTCAGGGTGAGTTTTCGGCTCCTTCGGGGTCTGTCAGGTCGCGGGATTTCTCAAGAGGAACGGCGGGCGATGACAAGAGATCGGCACCTATCGCTCACAAAAGGGTGTAGCGCAGACCCGATTGGGGGTCTGGGGCTTATGGGAGCCAAGTGCCGAGGAACCAAATCTCGGATCCGCGCTAGCTCAGGCGCAAGAAAAGGAGGGTTCCCGTGAACGAGTTCCCAGGCATCACCCGGGAAGCGTTGCTGCTTTTCTATCGGAGCGTCTTACTCTTCCTGGGTTGGGTCATGGGAGGGTTGGCTCTTCTGGCCCTCCTACCTACGTGTCTCTTCGTTCTCGCCTGAGCCCGCTCGTGGCTCGATCCCGAGCGAACCATCTGTCCTACTTCATACGGGGGATTGGATGGGCTGCCGCATGCTGATCCTCACGCTGGCGGACGGCACGCTGCACCACGCGAACTTTAGGCTCCAAACGCTCGAAGTCGCTGCGGGTTTCCCCCAGCCCAAAACCGATCAATCCTGGTTCAGATCGAGAGAGTCTGAGCTGAGTCTGGGCGCTATCTGGCGGAGGCATTTTCACCTGTCTGGATGACAGCGACGCCCCCTTGCTTCGCAGAGATGCCATGGCAAGATGCTTCCCAACTAACGCCCTTTTCCTCCGTGCACCATGCAGGTAGAATGCTCCACTGCTCCCGGTGACCGGGGCGCCGCCAGACCAGACAATGCTCAAGGCACTCAGAATCCCGGCCGGAGTTCTCGCTATCGCGCTCATCCTGGCTGCCGCCAGCCGCGCCGTGCGCGACTGCACGGTCGCCCCGTTCATTTATGAGAACTGCATTTGGCTTCAGGTGCGAGACCGACTGCATCTCCCCCAAAGCAAATTCCTGCGCGGGCTGACGCTGGAACTGGTGGGGCTTGCCCTGCTCGCCGGAGTTCTCCTGACGATCCGGTACGTCTTCCCGACCCGCAAGGCGCACGGGGTTGATACCGGCCCGAGCCTTCCCGACAAGGCCAACGTTTCCTCTAATCCGTCGAATTCCTCCTAGTGCCGTTCCGACTTGATGCGCCTGGAAAGTGTGACAAGGATTGGCTGTCGGGTAAGCGGGACGATGCCCCAAATGGTTGGAAAGCAGCGCGCGGAAAGTAGTCCGGAATAGTTAGAACGGCACTAGCGGCGGGCGCAAAGTCGGGCGCGCACCAATCCAGAGCAATTCTGGTAGAATCCCTGCTCTCCGAAGGTGGATGTAGAAGCCCGTGAGGTCACCGCCCAGCCAGCAGGAGGGACAATGCGAATCTCCCGCCAGCACTTCGTGTTCGCTGTCATTGCATTGATACTTTCCGGCACGAGTGCTTTCGCACAAAGCTACAAGTCCCGGATCGAGAATCCCATCGTTCGCTACACGATGGCGGCGAAGCTTGATCCCGCCACGCGGACCGTCAAGGGACGCTACGCGCTGGTGTGGAAAAACCACACGCCA
>Ga0315282_10004575_pt1 | contig 23998 bp, 21 predicted proteins | sample YL17G07_20_MG_FD_203693 | JGI IMG/M metagenome (GOLD analysis project Ga0315282, IMG submission 203693) | Sediment microbial communities from Yellowstone Lake, YNP, Wyoming, USA - YL17G07_20 | ecosystem: Environmental > Aquatic > Freshwater > Lake > Sediment | place: USA: Wyoming | collected... | reverse complement strand
TGTGTGTCTTGTAAGGGCACGAATGGGAGATTGACCTAAGTGTCATTCCCTATTTGAGGGCAGTATAAATATAAACAAGAACAAAGTAGCGTAAAAAACTATTTGCGCTACATTATCATGGGAGTAAATTATATTTAATGGCCCGCAGAATAGTGACCCACCACGAAAGAAGAATCGTCCTGAAAAACTTCATCTCCCTTACTACCCTCCAAGGCATGAATTATATCCTGCCTTTAGCTGTCCTGCCCTATCTGATCAGGGTCATCGGTATAGAAAGGTTCGGCCTGATCGCCTTCGCGCAGAGCCTGGTGCAGTATTTTATGATCCTGACGGATTACGGCTTTACCCTCTCGGCAACCAGAGAGATTTCCCTGGTGGGGGAACACAAAGAAAAATCCAGCGCGATATTTTCTTCGGTAATGACGGTAAAATTCATATTGGCGGCGGTAAGCGGTTTGGCCCTCTGCGCGATTATATATTTCGTCCCTAAATTCAGGGATGACTGGCTGGTTTACATCTTAAGTTTCGGCAGCGTGCTCGGCAGCACATTGTTCCCCGTCTGGTTCTTTCAGGGGAAGGAAAAAATGAGTTATATAGCCGTAGTTAATGTTATCGGCGCGATTATATATACGCTCTGCATCTTTATTTTTATAAGAGGGCCCGCGGATTACCTGTTGGTGCCGTTATTAAACTCGCTCTTGTTCATAACCAGCGGTATATGGGGATTGTATATTGCCTTTAGAAGATTCGACTTGAGGTTTGTTTTACAGAAATATACCGATATCAGAAAGGAGCTTAAGACAGGTTGGGATATTTTTATCTCCATCCTCTCGGTTAATGCCTATACTACTACCCGGATTTTTGCCGTAGGACTGCTTACTAATAATGTCCTCACCGGATATTACTCCCTCGCCGAAAGGATCGCCGGGGTCATCCAGTTATTCCCTATGGATTCATTTTCCCGGGCTGTATTCCCCAGGATAAGCAAGGTTTTCGCCAGGAACAGGCAGAGGGCCGCAGCCATAATGTACAGGATACAGGATGGGATAACTTTGGGTTTCGTGGTCAGCCTGCCGATAGCTTCTCTTATTGCCCCCTGGCTGATCAGGCTTGCCTGCGGCGCTCCCTATGAGGAGGCGGTGCTTACATTAAGGTTGCTGCTTGCGGCGGTATTTTTTGTGGGGGCCAATGCCTTTAAGGTCCAATTTCTGCTTGTATGCGGAAAACCTGACCTTTACGCCAAGATCCACGTTGCCGCAGCAATAATAGGCCTGCCGCTTATCTTTATTTTAATCTATACGTATTCTTATGTCGGGGCAGCTATGTCTACCGTGCTGACTGAAGCAGGGGTGTTTATCCTTACTTCTTTGATCGTGGATAATTTGGTTAAGAAGATCACAAAAAGCGAGGGCAAAGCTATTTAATGATCTGGTTGCCGATGCAAAGGATTTCTTTTATCCTTCCGTCATCCCCGATAATGGCCTTATTTGTCCATAAGATACGCACCTTTTCGCCATCGCCGCGAATATTTTCATTTTCATTTACGGAATGATTTTCCGGATTTATTAAGATATCCGCGATCGTCTGGACCAGGTTTTTCCCGGATGAATCCTACGGAGAGACAATCGTTCCTATTACGCTCCTGCCTAATAAATCCTGCTCATTATAATGAAAGAATCTCAGCCCGAATTTATTTACAAAGGTAATATTCCCCCTGGTATCCATAAGCAGGATAATGCTGTTGGCATTCTCAACTATCTGTCTGTACCTTTCTTCGTTCTCCACGCTATTTTCCTCCCATTAAATTTGGTGGTTAGCAACAACGCCACTACTTCGTGAATAGCTGGTGGCGAAGAGTGGTCCCCTTCGGGGACTGCCCTTATAGCAACAACGCCACTACTCCGTGAATAGCTGGTGGCGGAGAGTGGATTTAAACCACCGACCAAGCGGGTATGAGCCGCGTGCTCTATCAGGCTGAGCTACTCCGCCAGAGTAATTATTTCTTTCTATAAGCCTCTAAATATGAATCGCAGTAAATGTTCTTGTTCAGGATCAACTCCGCGGTGATCAAAGAGTCCATAAGCTCTTTATCCTTGGGATCAAGTATAGCAGAATCCAGGCCATAAGCAACAGCCATGGTCAAAAAAATGCGGTTGATCAGGCTGCGGCTGCCTGCGCCTTGCGAAACATTGCTTAAGCCCACAATAGTCTTCGGGCTGGGTTCGGAGATTATCCTAAACTCATGGATGGATTCCAGTATGTCCTTCATTTGAGCCTGCGCGACATTGACCGGCAGGACTATGGGGTCAAGATATAGATCCTCAATAGGGAATTCCTTTTCGGAGCAGGTGGCGACAATGGTAGCGGCTAATTCCAGGCGCTGGTCCTTGTTCTGGGGTATGCCTTTTGCGCTGATAGTTATCCCGATCAACCTAGAGTGGTATTGTTTGGCTAGAGGGATAATTGTGTCCAGCTTTTCCAGGTCAGCTGTAGTGGAGTTGATTATGGTTTTATTTCTGGCAGCCTTCAGGCCCTCTTTGATAACCGCAGGCTTGCTTGAATCCAGGCAAAGCGGCTTATCGGTTACCTCCTGGATCGCCTCAACCAGCCAGGGCATATCAATAAGCGGCTGTCTGGAGGCCGGTCCGCAGTTAACATCTAAAGCATCCGCTCCGCAGGCAAGCTGCTCTAAGGCGCATTTTTGAATTTCAGCTTTATTGCGTTCCTTGATCGCCGAGCCGATATTGGCGTACATCCCGTTAATTAACTCGCCTATAATAAACATTTTTGATCCCTACCTGTTCATGAATAAAGTATCTATATATTTGGCGGCCTTTTCCGCGGCAGCCGGGTGGCGCATAACCAGAAGGTCAGCCCCTGACTGGATAAGGCTGGTCGCGGTAATCACCTCCCAGATAATCCCCTGCTCAGGCGCTAGCTTTGCCTCTTTCGCCCTCCAGGCCTCCTGACCAGCGAAACAGATGAAAGGTGAAGCTAATGTTTTATCTCCGGATAGAGCGGCAAGCCGCGCCCTCTCCATAATGGAATAAGCGTATTCAAGGCCGTAACCTAAGGCGCCGATGGTCGGATTTATTACTATACGCTCAAGGCTTAATCCCATATCCGAGATCAGAATATTCAATTGCTTGGCGATATTAATATCTATGGGGCTTTCGGCAATAATACTGTGCCCGTCAGCCAGCACACTTGCAACCAGGGTCTTGTAATTATCCTGCACAGCGCTCCCGATCAGGCATCTCTCTCCCTTAGCCGCCTCTGAGCAGGCAGGTAAAATAAGATTGTCTTGAGCGTCATCGCCGCTGCCTATGATCATCAGCGGGACTTTTATTTTATTTAACAGCGTGGAAACGAATTTTGCCGCCTCCTGTGCTCCTCTGTTTCCGAAATCAGGGTGTGCCCCCTGCATTCTTAAGCAGAGCAGTTGCGCCTTATATTCATTTACGCATTTATCCGCCCAGGCAAAAGGGTCCTTTAACACCTTGCCATATGCCTTAGAGAACTCTTCCGGCCAGTCCTCCGGGGGAACATCCCAAACCTCAAAGGCAATCGCCGGTTTATTGGGGATGCTGCCTTCCCTAAAGAGTAACGGCAGGGTATTCTCTCCGCCGATCTTTACGCTGCTCGCGCGGGAGCCTCCCTCTTCTTTTTTTGCGCCGATCGTTACAGTTGAGATTATCCCCGGCCATTTCTCAAGCACTAATTGCGTTTCCATATTCTTTCTCCCAATGAATTAAGCGCTTTAAATACCGGCGCCTCTGATTTTAAGTTGAAGATCGGCTCTCCCTTTAAACTTAATTCTTCTATCCCCGGATCAAGCGGCAGGTTCCCCAGATAATCAAGGCCGCACTCCTTCACTTGTCCTTCCTCCATGTTTTTGTTAAAACGGTTTACCAGCAAAAAGCTTTTCTTTACTTCAAATTTCAACTGCTTGGCCAGTTCATTTATCCTCCGGGCTGATTTCAAGCCGACGCTGGAGGCATCCGAGACGACTATCAAGGCGTCGGCATAACGGCTGGTGCGCCGGGAGAGATGCTCTAATCCTGCCTCGTTGTCAATTACTATATAATCATAATCTTTGATTAATTTTGCCATTACCCCGCGCAAAATATTATTTACGTAACAATAACAGCCCGGCCCCTCGGGTTTTCCCATGCTTAAGATGTCAAAACCTTCTCCTTCAGAAACAGCCGACTGCACCTGGTATTCAATAAATCGGTCTTTAGGCATACCCGCAGGCACACTACCCGGATCAGCGGATATATCATCAAGGATCTTCCCGACACTGTTTCCAGGCTCTACTCCCAGAATTTCCCCTAAATTGCTGTTTGGGTCGGCGTCTATGGCTAAGAGGGAACCCAGTTTTTTTTCTTTGATGCTGCGGATGATCAATGATGCTATCGTGGTCTTTCCTGTCCCGCCTTTACCGGCCATCGCGATTATGTATCCCATTTAAAACCTCACCGTCGGGAATCTATCCAGGTCCGTGTGCGGAAAGAATAATGCCTGGCTGTATTCATCCATATATTTCGGATCAACGGATAATTCAAAATAAGTGATCATTGAGGCAAGCTTATCCGCCATGGCCATGGCCTGATTTGACAGAAGGACCTGCCTTGCTCCTGCCAGGGCGCTGTTGCCGATAAACACGAATTTGGAGCGCTCAAGGTCCGGTAATAACCCGATCCTGATCGCCTTCTCAATATCCAGGTATGTGCCAAAACCGCCGGCAATGAATAATTTGGAGATCTTCGCAAGCTCAATATCCAGGTGCTTAGCCAGGATAGCGGTAGCCGAATATATCGCCCCTTTTGAGCGTTTTAGATTCTCAATATCCGCTTCATTGATCACGATATCCGCCGCGATATCGGTTTCATCCTTAAAGCAAACCACAAACTCTTTACCCGTATCTGTTGAACGGATGCGTTTTCCTTCAGCATTGATCTTGCCGCCTTTGTCGATTATACCGGCCTCTAACATTGAGCTAAGCAGGTCAATGTATCCTGAACCGCAGATCCCGCGGGGTTTCTTGTCCTGAATAGTAGAATAGGTAACGCCGAAATCTTTTTTATTTATGCTCACCTTTTGTATCGCCCCGCTTGAGGCGCGCATTCCGCTGGTTACCCCGCTTCCTTCAAAGGCAGGGCCGGCCGAGGCGGCGCAGGCAACCAGGAAATCTTTATTTCCCAGGACGATCTCGCCGTTAGTCCCGATGTCAATTAATATGCAGGGCTCTTCCTTCTGGTATATCCCGCTGGATAATACCCCGGCAGTGGTATCCCCTCCCACATAGCTGGAAACCCCCGGGACGCAGTAGAGCAGCCCCCGGGGATTGATATTAATTCCCGCTTCAGCGGCGCGCACTACGGGGAGGAAATTCGCCGTCGGCACATAAGGCTCTTTGCGGATATGGGCCGGGTCAAGGCTTAAAAGCAGATGGATCATCGTGGTATTACCCGAGCATACGATACAATTTAGATCATTAAGGTCAATATTATGCTCGGAAACCAGCTCGCGGATAATCTGGTTCATCGTATCGCAGACAGCGTTATGCAGTTTCTCAAGGCCATCGGAGTTACCGGCATAGACAATGCGCGTGATCACATCGCTGCCGAATGCCGCCTGCTGATTGTAGGTCGCCTTTGTACCAAGTATCTTCTTGGAATTAAGATCAACCAGCTGGCCGGAGATAGTGGTCGTGCCTATATCAAAAGCCAATCCGAAGTTCTTTTGCGTCGTATCTCCGGGCTCAACCAGCACTATCTCTACGGTGTCATTGCGTTTTCCCAGGGTAAGAGTAACTTTCCATTCAGAGTCGCGTAATAATTCCCCCAGCTGGCGGATGTTGAATAACCCTGTCTGCACCACCGGAAATTCCTGGAGCTGCCGAAGTGCCCGGTATAATCTCTCCAGGTCGCCTATACTGTCATTAAGGGTTGGTTTGGGCAGCTCTAAATATAATTTTGCGGCAAAAGGGGAATGTTTAAAAACACCGGCCTCTAATTTCGTCTTTACCGGCTGGATATCTTCGGCTTTGGAATAAAGCCCGCTCAAACGCTCCTCCAACTCCTCGGGGGTGAGCTTATCAAAGTTAAGCCGGGAGCTTTCGGGTATCTCCACCTCCAGGTCGCTATGGATGATGGTAGAACAGGCCAGATGTATATTATTCTTTTTTTCCTCTAAAGTGATCGCCCCGCTTGCTTGGCTTTCGACCTGGCCCTTTCTGACGATTACCTTGCATCTTCCGCAAACCCCATCACCGCCGCAGGCGGAGTTAATATAAACCCCGGCGGATATAGCCGCGGAAAGTATGGTCTTGTCTTTCTCAACCCTGACAGTTTTGTTATCCGGAAAAAATGTAACCTTGAATTTGTCCATTTTCTTTAGGGACGGTTCTCAACTCAAAGCAGAAGTGTCCCCTCTTTAGGGGACAGTTTTCCTTTGTTTTGAGAACCGTCCCTGGTTCAATTCAGATTTTTTAAGAAGGCAGGGATCCCTGCCGCTTCCTTGGGCCCCACGATCACTTTGAACCCTGATTGCTCCTCAAGGTCTCCGCTCATTACCGCCACATAACCCGGGATGATCAGATTCCTATGTTTTATTGCCTCTTTTACCCCGAATTTTTCCAGGGAGCGGGTAATACTCTGAGCATTAAACTTCTCCGCTGCCCAGGCTGTAAGCACTGACATACCTTCTGTATCAACGCTTAAAATATATGAGGGAATTTTGCTTGCCTCTACTTCGCCCAGGACCGTATAGTAGCTTAAGGAGAAATTCGTGGTGATCAAGACCGGGGATTTTTCGCTTGCCTGGCCGATAGGATAAAGCTTGGGTTCTATCTGCAGGGGTTTTTGCGGGTCAGTATAAATATTCTGCCTTAGGGTTAAAATAGAGAGCACCTCCCAGGTTTCTAATCCTTTAATTAAAACCAGACCGGCATATTTAGCTATGTAAGCAGCAGCTTCTATCGTTTCTTCATAGCGGTCAGCTGCCTCTACGATTGCCAGCGTTGGATAGCCCAATGTACGGTTTGATTTCTTAAGTGCCTGCCTGCGGATCTGGGTCAGGTCCCAGATCTTTTCAGTAACTGGTTTTGAGCCGGTATCTAAGATCAGGTTATTCACCCCCAATGCGTTAAGCTCTTTAGTAAGCTGGCTAAGTTTATCAATATCCTGCTCTGCCGCCACCAGCGGAAGGTCAAGCTCTTTGGCAATCTTAGCGATTTGAGAAAAATTGTCTCTTGTCGCGCAATAAAGCAAAGGCTTACGCTCCCTGGAAAGCCCTGCTGCCTCTTTTAAGGAAGCCGGGTCGTTGCTTATCAGCATAAGCGGCAATCTGCTGTTGCTCAAAACCAGCTTAGTTGCCTCAAGGAATCTTTTAGGATCTTTGTTTTGTTTGACGGCTACCAGATTTACCTCAAGTTTCTGGCCGACGCGTTCAAATTTTAACTGATTGATCTTCGTAAGGCGCTCCTTTATTTCCCCATCACTTGAACTATCCTCAATAATAAAACCCACTCCTGCCGGGTTGCGGAATTTCTCTTCATGCCTGAACATTACCGTTTCATTCCCTATATCCAACCTGGATTCACCACAGCCTAAGCTGATAAGCTTTATGGCGGGGAGGGCCTGCGCCTCCAAAATACTTTTTGCCTCGGGAGAAATAAAAGGGCATTTCTCAATTGAGACTGCTTTTTTTGCCAGTTGCATGGCAAAAGCAAGGCAAGTAGCTAAGCCGCACTGCCGGCAGTTGGTTTTAGGAAGCAATTTGTAGATATCTAAACCTGAAAGTGCCATGATTATCTCCTATTGATTAAGCTGGCGAAGTAACCGGCACCGAACCCGTTGTCAATATTTACCACGGTCACCCCCGGAGAACAACTGTTAAGCATGCCTAAGAGCGCGCTTAACCCGGAAAAACTTGAGCCGTATCCGCAACTGGTCGGCACGGCAATTATCGGCGAGCTGACTAAGCCGCTGACTAAGCTGGCCAGCGCCCCCTCCATGCCGGCGACCACAACAATAACCCGGGCATTCCTTAATTTTTTAATATTATTCATCAGCCGGTGCACACCCGCTACCCCTACATCATAGAGTTTTTCCACGCGGTTGCCCATTAATTGCAGGGTAAGAGCCGCCTCTTCGGCTACGGGGATATCGCTTGTGCCCGCGGAGACCACCAGCACCGCATCCCTGGAGAGGGGTTTAGGTTTATTCAAGAGATAGCCGATCTTAGCGATGGGGTTATATTTTAAAACGGGGATTGATCTCTTTAAAAAAGAAAACGCGCTCTTTTCAAGCTTGGTCAAAAGGAGATCCTCTTTTGAGCTTATGATCCTCCTGGCAATGCTTAACAGGTGCTGCCTGTCCTTGCCGGGACAGTAAACCACCTCCGCAAACCCCTTACGCCTTTTTCTATCCGTGTCAAGCTTGGCAAAACCAAGATCGCAAAAACCCTTCCTTACAGGCATTTATCAAAAACCCCGGTAAACAAGATATCCTAGCAGGAATATAAGCGCTGCGGCAAGAATATAAAAATCATTAAAATAGAAGAAATCCCGGAGCTTGTCGCGCGGGGTAGCTGTTTTGCTCCCTGCGGATTTTTGGGGCAGGTGGTGGTGTTGTTTTTTATATTCATCAACCTGCTCTTTTTTAAAACGCAGGTAAACCCCTCCGACCTTATAGGCGGGGACAGCACCGCTCTCCGCTAAATCCAGGACATCCTTTTCAGAGACCCCGAGTTGAATGGAAACATCCCTTACAGTCAATAATTTCTCTTCAGACATATTGAGCACCTTATGTTCTTGTCCAGCGAAATCCCGCCGATTATGAGGCGGGACTATTTTGCGATCTTTCCCGACGCCACCCAGTTATCTATTGCCTTGCGCTCAAACTTCCAGTCGCTGCCTTCCTTATTGCCCGGGACCTTTCCCGAATTAGCCCATTCCATGATGGAGTTTAATTCTACCTCCAGGTATTTCGCCAGCTCTTCGGCATTCAGGAAATCATGCAGCATAGTGCACTGGCCCTGCAGGAGAGCTCCCTCGGCGACGTTGAGCTTTGCCGGATAGATATGGCCTTCCACTATAGCCTGGGGCAAAAGGGTAAGCCGCTCCCTGGCGGTGACCTTGCCTTTGACCCTACCCCCGATAATGACATTATCTCCGAGGATATCTGCGTTCACCACAGCCGTAGCTCCGATGGTAAGGTTGCCGCGTGTTTCAAGATTACCTTCAAACTTTCCGTTAATACGCAGATTAACCGGATCTTTAAAACTTAAAGTCCCCTGCATTGCGGCATCAACATCCAGCGTTTTCTCCTCCAGCTTCTTTTTAAATGCCATCTAGCGCCTCCTTCTTAAGCTTTCGGCTCCTTGAACAGCTTGCTTTCGGCGTAACGCAAGAAATGCAATACGACTAAAACCAAAACCGTGGCAATTACCGCTATTTTATTGAATCCGGTCCCTACCGCAAGGCCGATCCCCGCCACCACCCATAAACTGGCAGCGGTAGTCAAACCCCTTACTCCTTCCGGGTCCCTGATTATCGTGCCGGCCCCAAGAAAACCTATACCCGTAATTACCCCCGCGGCAATACGCGCCGGGTCCAATGAAACCTTGTCTTTATATATATCAAAAACATACAAGGATGTCAACATGATAAGACAGGAACCTAATGCTACCAGTATGTGCGTGCGCAGGCCGGCATTCCTGCGGTGGACCTGGCGCTCAAGGCCGATCAGGCCGCTCAATAGCAGAGTCAATAATAAACGGCCGATCATTTGCGGTTCAGTAGGCATAGACCCTCCTTTAATGAGCGCTTAACTTACGAATACGAAGTATGAGTAAGTTAATGCGCGAATTAATCCCGCGCTTGAGCACTTGAAAATTTCTGCGAAATTTCCTGCGTAAGCGCGGGATCTTTCTCAATCATTGCATATTTAAATACAGGTCGTCTCTGGCGCCATTTTTATAAAGCTGATACGCCAGGCCTGCTACCATAGCAGCATTATCCATGCACAGCTCCATACCAGGGAAAAAACAGCGGATCCCCGCTCCTTTGGCGCTTGTCTCAAGCTTACTGCGGAATCTATTGTTAGCAGCTACTCCCCCGCCTATCAAAAGCTGTTTTACTTTTTTACGCCTGCAGGCAAGCAAAGACTTTTTTATCAAAGCGTCAACAGCGCTCTCCTGGAAACAGGCTGCCAGGTCATGTTTAAGCTCCGGGTTGACCTTCTTGCCTTTTAAGTAATACAAAACCGCGGTTTTTATACCGCTGAAACTAAAATCCAGTTCATCCCTGGTACCGCAACAGGCAAGCCGGATCTTATTTTTGTTGCCGCGCCTGGCTAATCTTTCAATCAATGGTCCGCCTGGATACCCGGCGCCCAGGATATTAGCCACCTTATCAAAAGCCTCACCGCAGGCATCATCCCGTGTAGAGCCAATCTCCCGGATATCAGTAAAATCCTTTATGTAAAATAAGCTGGTATGCCCGCCGGAAACTACAAGCCCTATGCTTGGCAATTTAATATTCCGGTGGCAAAGAAAATTGGCATAAATATGGCTATAGATGTGGTTAATGCCTAACAGCGGTTTATCTAAGCTTAAAGCCAGGGCTTTTGCGAAAGATATCCCCACAAGCAAAGAACCCGGCAAACCGGGTTTAACCGTGAGAGAAACCAGATCGATCTGCTCCGGCCTGATCCCGGCAGCCTTAATTGCTTCTGAATACACACCGGCGATACTTTCAAGCTGCATGCGTGAAGCGATCTCCGGCACCACCCCTCCATACTTACTGTGAAATTTCAGGCTTGATGCCACCACATTAGCTAAAACCTCTCTGCCGTTTTTAACTACAGCTACCCCTGTTTCATCGCAGGAGCTCTCTATCCCCAGTACAATCATCTCTCTACCTTTGCTATCTTGGAGACAAAAACAAATTCATAGCCTTCCTTTGCCAGTTGAGGAAGCATCTCCTTTAATACAATAAGGGTATTCCTGCGGTCATGGCCTATGCCGACGGCCATCCCGGCCGCGTGGGCCAGGTTTTTCAATGACTTAAGTTGAGCCCTTATGTATTCAGGCTCATCCCGGTTATCCAGGAACACATCCCTTCTGGCGAACCTCAATCCAATTTTTCTGGCCAGCCCGGCGCAAACAGATTTGGCAGTCACAAAACTATCCAGGAAATACAGGTTGCGCTTCTTTATCTCAAGCAGGATCATCCCGCTTGAGTCCATATCCTCGGTAAGGCGCGAACCCATATGGTTGGATACACCTTTTGCGAAAATAACCGTGGTTAAATCTTTATCCAGGATCCTGCGCATTTGCTCCCGGCCCATGTTTACCGCAATGGTATCCTTTTCCAACCTAAGCTTTCCCTTAGGCTCCATGGGAAGATGCAGGATAATCTCAAAACCAAGCTTATGCAGCCTTTGGCTGACTGCGCGCGAATTCTTTAATCCGGGCAGGACCGCGCAGGTCAGGCGCTGCTTTATTTGCCCGGCAATCGCCAGATTATCCAAATGATACCCCCAGTCATCAATCACAATGGCGATCCTGCCTTTGACAATGGGTTTGATCTTACGCGGGACCTTCTTATAAAGAGGGGTGAGGATAACGGCTATAAAAACAACCAGGAGGAAAACCAACGCGAAGATAATCAAGGGTTTGTTTTTCATCCGCATAGAATATTTATCGCTGCTTCTCCAAGCTTGACTCTTTATAGATTTTTATCGCTTTTAAAGCTTCTACCGCGCTCTTGAGCTGAAGGTCAGAGCTATAATCAAACTCATCCGCCCCTGCTTTCTTCTCTTTGCCCGCTATCTCATCAAATATCTCATCCGGTTTCTTGCCCTTGACCTCCCCATCCTTAGCTTCACTTTCCTTCTGCGGCTGAACCTCAATATCAGGGGTAACCCCTTTGCCGTGGATTATTTTCCCGGAAGGGGTAAAGTAGCGGCTGGTGGTCAGGCGCAGTACCGAACCATCGCTTAAAGGTATAAGCGTTTGCACCGAGCCCTTGCCGAAAGATTTTGTCCCGATGATTATGGCGCGTTTATAATCCTGCAAAGCCCCGGCCACGATCTCGCTCCCGGAGGCAGAACCTTCGTTGATCAGCACTGCCAGGGGCATCTCTGTGATCGCGTTTTTGGAATCAGAGAGGAATTCAAGGTTCTGCTCCTTCTGCCTGCCTCTTGTATAGACGACCATTTTATCGGGCGGGATGAATTTCCCGGTTATCTTTACGGCAACATCAAGGAGCCCGCCGGGATTATTGCGCAGGTCTATAATCAGCGCCTCCATCTTCTGCTTGGAGAGATTACTTAAAGCCTTATTGAATTCCTGCAGGGTGTTTTCGCGGAATTCAACAAGACGGATGTAACCAATATTATCCTCCAGTATGCGCGCTTGTTTTATATCTTTTATTTTTATGATATCCCGGGTGATCTTAAAATCTAGGAGCTTCTTTTCCGAGTTTCTTAATACCGTAAGATTGACTATTTCACCGGGCTCCCCGCGCATCTTTTTAACGGCATCCATCAAGGTCATATCGCGGGTCAGCTCCCCGTTTATTTTCACGATATAGTCCCCCGGTTTTATCCCCGCTTTCCAGGCAGGCGTATCTTCAATGGGGGTAATTACGGTCAGCAACCCGTCTTTAACGGTTATCTCAATCCCTAAACCGCCGAACTTCCCTTCGGTATCCGCTTTCAGTTCACTGTAATCCTCCGGATTCAAGAATTGGCTGTGCGGGTCAAGGGATGAGAGCATGCCTTTTAAGGAGCCATAGATCAGGTCCTTGGGCTTGGTTTCATCTACATAATCCTTATGGATGAGCGCCAGGGTATCGGCAAATAATCCTACCTGCCGGTACAGCTCATCCTTCTCTTTCTTGTCATTATCGGAAAGTGCAAAGGTTGCGCCGGCAAACAAAAGCACAAGAAGCAAAATAACGACGATATTCTTACGCATTATCTATCCTCCGTTTGATCAGCTCCTGGACAATTTTAGGATTTGCCTTGCCTGAGCTTTTCTTCATTACCTGTCCTACCAGGAACATAAGCGCGTTTGTTTTCCCGTTCTTAAGGTCATTTGCCGATTTTTCATTCTCCCGGATAACCGCGGCGATTATCCGCTCAAGCTCGGCTGTATCGGAAATCTGCAGCAGGTTATTTTCTTTGATTATCTCCCGGGCTGATTTTCCGGAATCAAGCATCCGGGTCAACACGCTTTTGGCGCTGAGGTGAGAAAGCTCCTGCCTCTGGACAAAGCCGATGAGGCTGGTCAGTTCATCTGGATTAACCCCCAATTGATGCAAGTTTAGATTCCTGGCATTGGCTTCGGATAATAAAGGGCCGATCAGCCAGTTAGCCATATTCTTCTTATCTTTCTCCGGGTATTTCTTCAGGCACTCCTCCGCGAATTCGGCGTCCTTTTTAGAGCTGACCAATATCCCGGCATCGTATTCAGAGAGGGAATACTCCTTCATAAAACGCCGCAACTTCTGGACCGGCAGCTCCGGAAGAGAATCCTTTATCCCGGATATCATCTCCCGGCCGATAATAAAAACCGTCAGGTCCGGGTCAGGAAAATACCGGTAATCCTTGGCGCCTTCTTTGGTACGCATGGATACGGTCATATTCTTTTGCGCCTCCCACAGGCGGGTCTCCTGTTCCATGGGTTGACCTGACTCCAACAATTCAGCCTGGCGTTCTGCCTCAAAATTTAAAGCATCCTTGACTCCTTTAAAAGAGTTCATATTCTTAAGTTCGGTCTTGACTCCCAGTTCCTTTGACCCTTGAGGCCGCAAAGAGATATTTGCGTCGCAGCGCAAAGAACCCTTCTCCATATCGCAATCGGAAATATCCAGGTATTCAATAATATTTTTCAAACCGGTCAGATAATCAAATGCCTCTTGAGCGCTGTTCAGGTCCGGTTCGCTGACGATCTCAAGCAGCGGGATCCCCGCGCGGTTAAAATCTACGAGGCTTGCGTCTGCTTCATGAATAAGCTTTCCGGCATCCTCCTCCAAATGCACCCTGGTAATACCGATGCGCTTGGATTTGCCATCCGCGGTAATATCCAAAAAACCGTTCCTTGATAACGGCAGATCATATTGTGAGATCTGGTAATTTTTCGGCAGGTCGGGATAAAAATAATTCTTGCGGTCAAATTTAGTGTGCTCCTGTACCTGAGCGCCTAAGGCCAGGGCTGCCTTGATCGCGTAATTTAGCGCCTCCTTATTATAAACCGGCAAGCTCCCGGGAAATCCCAGGCACACCGGGCAGACCCTGGAATTAGGTTCCCTTCCAAAATCAATGGCGCAGGAGCAAAAGGCCTTGGTCTTGGTTTTTAATTGGAGGTGCACCTCTAATCCGATAACCGTTTGATACTTCATAGCTTTGGTTTTGATTTATGCCAATCCGTATTTTGTTCAAATGTATGCGCTACCCTGAAAAGCATCGCTTCGTCAAAAGGCTTAGCCATTATCTGCAGCCCCACAGGCAGGCCTTTTTTGGTAAAACCGCAAGGAATGGATATTGCCGGTATCCCGGCCAAATTTACCGATATGGTATATATGTCCGACAGGTACATCTTCAGGGGATCTTGTGTCTTTTCCCCGATCTTAAATGCCGGGGTAGGAGATGTCGGGGTAACGATACAATCAAAATCCTTAAATGCTGCGTCAAAATCCTGTTTTATGAGAGTGCGTACCTTTAAAGCGCGTAAATAATAGGCGTCATAATATCCGTGCGATAAGGCAAATGTTCCCAGGATGATCCTTCGCTTTGCTTCGTCGCCAAAACCCTCCCCCCGGGTTTTTTTATACATTTCAATCAAATTATCAGATTTGGCGCGCCAACCGTATTGCACCCCGTCAAATCTGGCCAGGTTTGAGCTGGCTTCGGCTGTGGCGATAATGTAGTAAACCGGCACCGCGTACTCTGTATGCGGCAGGGATACCTTGGCCGAAACAGCTCCCAGAGAGTTGAGTTTATTTATTGCTTCTTCAATAATGGTTTTAACTTCCGCGTCCATGCCATCCACAAAGTATTCTCCGGGAATGCCGATCTTCAAGCCGCGGATATCTTTAGTCAGGCTTTTGCTGAAATCCGGGACATCCTGATTTACTGAAGTTGAGTCATTGGGGTCATACCCAAAAATGACCTGGGAAAGGAGCGAGCAATCCCGCACATCCTTGGCGAGCGGCCCGATCTGATCCAGGCTTGAGGCAAAAGCGATCAACCCGTAACGTGAAACCCTCCCATAGGTAGGCTTTAATCCCACCACACCGCAGAATGACGCGGGCTGGCGGATTGAGCCGCCGGTATCCGAACCCAAGGCCCAGATCGCCTCATCTGCGGCTACGCTGGCAGCTGAGCCTCCGGATGAACCCCCGGGAACGCAAGCCTTGTCCCAGGGATTATGCGTCGGCCCGAAATGCGAGTTCTCCGTGGATGAACCAAAGGCAAACTCGTCCATATTCGCTTTCAGCGGGAATATTTCGGCGCCGGCATTCTTTAGCTTGTTGATTACCGTGGCATCATATGGAGGACAGAAGCCTTGGAGTATCTTAGAGCAGCATTCTGTATTAATGCCTTGGGTGCAGATATTATCCTTAATGGTAATAGGCAGGCCTTTTAGTTCATTCTCTGGTTCGTTAGTTCGCTGGTTCGCAAGTTTGTTTAGCGTATCCAACCGCACATAAGCCTTAACCTTGGAATCTACCTCTTTTATCCTTTTCTGCAGGGCTGAATATATATCTCCAGAGGTAATTTCCTTGTCCTTTAACCTCTCAAGCAGCTCATGTGCTGTTAACTTATTTAATTCTGTCATATTTTTTAACTTACTAACTTGCCAACTAAATAACTGTAGAACCTTTTTACTCCAGTATCCTCGGGACGCTGAAGAAATTTCCTTTTTTGGCCGGGGCATTTTCCAATGCTTTATCCGGGGACAAAGAATCAGCCGGTTTATCCTCGCGCAGCACATTGCTTAGCGGCAGGATATGGCTTGAAGGGTTGACCTGTCCGGTATCCAGGCTGCTTAGCTTATCAATGAAGCCCAGGATATCATGCAACTGGCCGGAGAGTTTTTCCAACTCGTCGGGCTGCAATTCAATTCGCGCCAAATGCGCTACATATTTTACCGTTTCTTTATCTATGGCCATAATTTCTCCGTTTGAAAAAATATTCTAACACCCTTTACCTGGAAAGTCAATAAAAGGAAAATGGGGTCAGAATTATTTATTTAATGAATAATTCTGACCCCATTTTTCCTTAAGCGCAATATACTCAAATTTCATTTTCATTCGCCTTTCGGCGAGGTATTTTCAAAGAGCAAAAGTCCAAAGACCAAATAGACGACTTCTGGGAAAGGAACCGCCCACCAGATCACACCAACCAAACCTCTGATTAACCTAGTGGGGACAGTTCGCCGACTGGATACAGAAGGGCAACATACCAAAGAACAGGCTTAAATCGGCAGACCGAAGCACGGTGAAAAGTCGTCGTAACGGCAACGCCAGTCGCTCTGCCCCGTACCCGGATAATACGTCATGTAGTAATAATACAACCTGGAGGCGTTGGGCGTCTTGCCGCCGCTGGTGCACCTGGTCGCCGTCAAATTCGCATTGGTACCATAGTCACCGATAGCATAGCTATAGAAACCGGTGGATGCGCAGGTACTATCTACCCCCACGTCGGCATTCTGCACGCCGGTTAGCGAACCATTCTCCAGGTAGTACTGGTAGGCGAGCTGGCGCATAGCTCCTATACGTACTTTAGCTTCAGCAAGGCGTGATTTCTCAACTGTAGCGGAGTATTGGCTAAGGCCTACTGCTGCCAGTATCCCTACGATGATTATGACTACGATTATTTCAATTAACGTAAATCCGCGTTTCATTTATTACTCCTATTACTAATTAGTTTATCATCCTCTCTTTTTTTTGTAAAGAGAATTTACGGCGTAATGCCGAGGGGTGACGCTGAAGAGGGGCGTCCCCGTTCCGAGGACAAAACTTGCCCGCAGGAATGGGGAGACTTCAGCGGCAGGACCCCGAGGCCGCCTACCCCATTGACAAAGCCGGGAAAGTGTGTAAAATATCCCTAATTAGCTTAATTTTAATATGAGCCGAAAACCCAACCAACCCAAACCAAAATACCGCCTTAATCAAAAAGGCCGGTTCGTAATTGAGAATTACAATTACGCCAAACCCTTTGCCAACTTTTTCCCGGGGATCGCCGGTAAATACGGGATACCTATGTGGGTATTCTACGTGAACCGCGGCCAGTGTATCTGCAGCTTCGGCACCAAGGATAAGGACCACGCTATCCTGGAGTTCTTCCCGGCAAATAAAGCCTGGCAGTTCGTTTCAAGCCTGGGCTTTCGGACCTTCATCAAGATTAAAACCACAAAAGAAACCCTGTACTATGAACCTTTTCATAACGGCTGTGCCAACCTCAAATACCGGATAACAAATTCCATGGCTATGGGCTCGGGGGAATTAGTCCTTGAGGAGAAAAACCAAACCCTGGGCCTCAAAACCCGGGTAGAGTACTTTACTATTCCCAATGACGCTTATGCGGGTTTAAGCCGCAGTATCAGTGTTGAAAATACCAGCAACAAACCCAAAAAACTGCAGGTCATTGACGGCCTTCCCCAGGTCGTCCCTTTCGGCACGCATAACTTTTTCCTAAAGAAACTCGGCCGCACTATCGAGGCCTGGATGAATATAGATAACCTGGACAACGACATCCCTTTTTACAAACTGGAGGTTGACCCTTCTGACCGGCCGGAGGTCGTCCATATTGACGAGGGGAATTTTTACCTGGGTTTTCATTTTAAAGGCACAAAGGCACAGCTTATCCGGCCGATCGTGGACCCCGCGGCTGTGTTCGGCGCGGTAACCGATTTTTCTTACCCGGCGGAATTCCTGGCCAAGGCAAACTTCACTTACCCCTCCAAACAGATGACCAGGAGCAAAACCCCCGGGGCTTTTCTTCTGATGAATTTGGAATTAAAACCCGGAGAACAGAAAACTTTTTATTCTTTGATCGGCCAGGCCCGCGATACCAAAACATTAAACATACTGGCGCCCAAAATTACGAGATTCGGATATATGGAAAAGAAGCTCTATGAGAATCTCAAGCTTATCGGCAGCCTCAAAGATGAGATCGCCACCAAAAGCAGCCAGCTCCGCTTTGACCTCTACGCCGGCCAGACCTATCTGGATAATATCATGCGCGGAGGTTACCCGGATGTAACTAAATCGGGAGTAGTCTTCTATCTCTACTCCCGCAAACACGGCGACCTGGAGCGCGACTATAATAAATTCCAGCTGCAGCCGACCTATTTCTCACAGGGGAACGGCAATTACCGGGATATGAACCAGAACCGCAGGAGCGACCCATGGTTTAATCCTCAAGTCAAGGATGAAAATATTATTTTCTTTATGAACCTTCTCCAGGCCGATGGCTTTAATCCCCTGGTAATAAGAGGGGTGAGCTTCCGGCTCAAAGATAACCTGGATTTGCATGAGCTCTTGGGTGCAATGCTTGAGGCCAAGGATATTGATAAACTTGGACAATTCCTGAAAAAACCCTTTACCCCGGGAGAATTGATCTTTTTTATTGAAGAGAACAAAATCAACCTTAAAGAATGTTATGATAATTTCCTGGACCTCATCCTCTTCTCCTCCCTGAAATCGCAGGAAGCCGAACACGGAGAAGGTTTTTGGACCGACCACTGGGCTTACAACCTGGACCTTATTGATAGTTACCTGGGGCTTTATCCGGAAAAATCCAACGAATTATTTTTCGGCAGTAAAATATTCTCATTTTACGACAACGCGGAGCTGGTCAGGCCGCGCAGCGAAAAATATATTATTTACAACGGCCAAGCGCGCCAACTCCACTCTCTTGTCCCGGATGCCGCTAAAAAGGAAATGCTGCGTAAACGCCTGGATAATCCTCATCTTTTAAGGACTAGGAATGGCGCTGGAGAAATTTACTATACGACATTGATCGCCAAGCTTTTGTGCCTGGCGGCAAATAAGCTTGCCTCACTTGACCCTTTTGGGGTGGGCATTGAAATGGAGGCTAACAAGCCTAACTGGTTTGATTCGCTTAACGGCTTGCCCGCCCTCTTTGGCTCATCCGCCTGCGAAACCTTTGAGTTAAAGCGGTTGCTTACAACCATAAAACGCAACCTTGAGAATTGCCGGATCAATGAAATTGAACTGGCTGAAGAAATAGTTAAATTTATTGAAGAACTGGCGCCTTTATTCCCGGAGGGACCATTTACCTACTGGGATAAAAGCAATAATGCCAAAGAAACCTATCGCTATAATACCCGTTTTGGTTTCTCCGGCAGCGAGGCAGCTGTCCCGGTTGAAAAACTTATTACTTTTCTGAACGATGCGCTGCTTAAAGTAGATTCGGGATTAAAAAAAGCCTTTGATAAGGCGCAAGGCGTGTATTACTCCTATTTTATCAACCAGGTCGCGGAATATGACCTGGTTAAAGAGCATTATGTAAGGCCTAAAAAATTCAGCCAAAAACCGCTCCCTCTTTTCCTGGAGGGACAAATGCACGCCCTACGGTTATCCCAAAATCCTGAACAAGCGGCTGCTCTTTATAAAGCAACCAAGAAAAGCGCTCTTTTTGATAAACAATTAAAGATGTATAAGATAACTGCCTCACTTAACAGTATGCCTGAGGAGATTGGCAGATGCCGGGTGTTTACACCCGGGTGGCTGGAAAATGAATCTATCTGGCTGCATATGGAGTATAAATATATCCTGGAGCTGCTTAAAACAGGCTTGGTTGAAGAATTTTATTCGGAATTTAAAAACGTGCTTATCCCTTTCCAAAACCCGCAAAGATACGGCCGCAGCATACTGGAGAATTCATCTTTTCTGGTCAGCAGCGCTTTTCCGGACAAGAACCTGCATGGCAATGGCTTTGTAGCCAGATTATCCGGCTCAACCGCGGAGTTCCTGCAGATCTGGCTGATCATGAATGCCGGCGCCAAGCCCTTTACATTGGATGAAAATGGGCGACTTAACCTAAACTTTAAGCCGTATTTACCGGGATGGTTATTTGACAGAAAAGGGAAATATTCTTTTAATTTCTTAGGCCGCATCCCCGTAACTTACTACAATCCCGGGAGAAAAAATACCTTTGGAAAGAACGCGGCTAAGATCAAGAAAATCCAGCTATTCGAAAAAGAAGAACCAATAGAAATAAACTCACCTACCATCCCCTCTCCTATAGCGGAAAAGGTAAGATCCCGTCAAATCAGCAAAATCAATATTTATTTGGAATAAATTAAAACCTGCGGCGGTAATAAGCGCGGAAGATATGCTGGGTATCCAGGGTAAGCATGCCTCCCCCATAAGGGTCCAGGGAGGCCAAATTACTGATGGAGCTGGTATCCCCTACTCCATATTGCAGGATCAGCTCATCGTCCTTTGAGGGCAAATATCTGAATTCGCTGAAGAAATTATGGTGGCCAATGGGATGGTCGGTAAGTATGAAGTCTGAGCTCGCCAACTGAACAATATCCTTAGAACGGGAATAAATATATTTAAGGGACATGCCAAGCTTTTTAGCCGGCATGTAAGTTAGCTCTAATCCTATGTGGTTCATATTATCGTTAACCAAAGACGCGGCTTCATATTCATTGCGCGTATAATCAAGATAAATCTCCATATTTGACATCGGCATAATTCTTAATCCGGTTTTAAAAACATTGTAAAAATCATACGGAGCCTGAGGGAAAATGCCCTGGTTATAAAGAAACGGCCGGACATAACTGTAATATCGGTCATTCTGGTAATAATACGAGTTTATAGTGGAATCGTTCCTTAAGACATTCTGCGGAAAATTACCGTAAGCTAATGTATAATCATTCGTTCTTTCATATATCCCGTTTAAACTTAACCATTCAAAAAGATCGTAATTTAAACCGAAAGAACCGGTTTTAATGGAAGGGTTGTCCCCATCAAGGACAGCGCTATTCTGGAAAAGCTCCCCTGTTTTTCCGTTATAGATGAAAGGGTCAATCCCGGCTGCAGTCTTGGGCATTTTCTGATAAATCCCCAGGGCCTTGGCGGTTAATTTATCGGTTATCCTGGCCGTCGCTTCATCGCGCGCCACATTCTCTATAAATTTTCCGTTTACGTTATGCACGTTACGCACATCAAAAAGGTTGGCGAACTTATCCTCCAGGAAGATTTCAAAACGAAAGCCTAATGTACTCCTGCCGGCATCAATCCCATCGCCGATACGGGAGGAATTAAGCTCCTCCCAATTGGCGCCAGACCCCTCCAGGCCCCGGGAGTAATAATCCATGGGTTTACGGAAATGTATATGCCTTGACCAGAAAACATCCTGGCGGGTATTATGAAAATCAGAGAGGGAGGAATCAAACCCCCGGTCCATCCTGGCGGCATAGAGCTTGCTTTTAACCAGGAGGCTTTCATCTTTAGCCATAACTATATCATCGTAGCCGTATCTCAAATCCATGATGCTTGAGCGCGGATAACGCGTAATAAAAGAAAGATAATACGCATTACCCCTAGACTCGGTCTCATAAGCGGAATCATTCAGGTCGTATTTTGACTTGGAAGTCAATACCTCTGCCTGGGCTTTCATGCCTTCAATAAACTCATAACCCAAATCAAGGCCGCCGACAAGATTCTGGCTGTCTAACTTCTGCGGGTCTGTCTTAAATCCGCTGCGGGTGGTAAATGTCCCGCCGAGGGTAAAGTTATCCGTGAAATTATGTTTTAGGCGGCTGGCGGAGATTACGTTATCTACTACACCATAATCCTGCCAAAGGTGTTTGGGGGTGGCGACTGTGGTATCAAAGACTGTTTCCTCCCCGGGCTGAAAAGAAAAAGAAAATCCGCGCAGCGCAGTTAGATATTTACCCGTGGAATCTTTTGAGATAAAGGAAAGTGAATCATCCCAATAACCCTTAGTAAAGTCTGCCGGGGCATTCCCGGAGTGATATGCCCCGGGAGTATACATACGTAGCCATTTACTGTCCTTCCACCATATACCATGGTTGGTTATATTCAGCGGGTCATCGGAAGAATAAGCCTGGTCCTGATAAGCTATGGGAAACGCGCGGAATTTAATGTTATCGCTGGCATAATCCAGCCATAACTCGCGCACAGGTTGAAATTGCTTATCTATATCCGCCTCGGGAATAGCAAAACCAGAAACAGTCGTTGCGGTGGTCTTGCCTTTTACCACTTTTAATTCCGGGATGTCCAGGGTAGTCCCTTTAAGGTTCCCGTAATAAGTATGGTTAAGTATATAACCCGTATTTGACCAATAGAACAGCTGGATATCCGCGGTATCTCCTGCACCATTGCCCACCGTCATCTTGCTGCTCTTGCCTGTAAAGCTCCAGGGGTCAACGGTAAGGTTGGTGTGAAAATTAAAGCCCTTCTCGTTTTCGGTGTCCATATTCACGTTGAGGGAATCATAAATCGCAGGGTCATAGGTATTAAAACGGCGGTTAAAGGCTGCATCACTGGTCATCCTCCAGCTCATGAACTTTTCATTCAAATCAAAATTTGCCCGCTTCCAGATAAATTCATCCGGGGCAACCCCGAAACTAAGCTGCATATCCCCGCTTATCCGCAGCGGCCCCAGCTTTGGACTTGCCTTTTTGTCCCTTCCGGGTAAATATTCTCTATTAGCGTAAGACGGATAAAAGATATCTTTTTTGCGCGTAAGTTTTTTAAGCGCAAGGTCCATCGCCTCATCTTTTGATAAGACGGGATTGGCAGGTTCCTGGGGAGGCACATTCATTACCGCCGGCTTAAGACCGGTTGATGGGGTTGAGGATGGAGTTTCAGTAAATATTTTATTAATATACTCCCTGGCAATCCGGTTATCCGGGTCAGCTAAGAGGGCCTTATTGAATTCTGAAAGGGCATCGTCAATTTGGCCCATGGAATAAAAGCTTTTTCCCAGCTCGCATAGATACACTGCGGCCTGGCCCTGCGCAAAAGCGGGATTGGCAGGCAGGCATAAAAGCGCTAAACAGATTAGCGCCAGGGCCTTGTATCTGGAATATTCTCTGATCATAACTATTCTTTTATTTTTATTCCTGCTTATTTATAAAAAATCCGGCATCGACCCTTTAAAGTCAATCCGGATTAAAATTAAACGTGGCAGCCTTGAGTTACCCCCATAACCAAGGTTAACGGATTATCATGCTATCCTCTATGTTAAGGATAACCCTTATCTTTATTAAATTTATCATAATCATCAGTTTTGTCAAGGGAAAAGTTAAGCAAGGTGTATCTTGAGGGTTTGGTTAGCTGACCTGCTTGGTCACTTTGCTGTCTGATGCGGTGAGTTCAATATTCAGGGTATGCACAAAGAGTATAAGGAACAATTTACCTTTATTTACTGCCAGGATACTCCCTTTGATCTTGCAGAAAAAATGCTCGCGTTTTAGCCTTGTATTCCTCTCCTTGAGGACGTAGAGATAAGGCTCCGGCTTAAAAACGCTTGCGCTCTCAACCTGCTTTACCAGACAGGCAAAATGCCTGCGCACCACGCTGTGGACACCTTCCTTATCGGTAGTCTCAGAGCTGGCGATCACCCTGCGGCTTCTGTCGGCGGAGGTCAGGTTTTTATAAAGCAGATTACGCATTTTAGTCCCCAATTTTAGCCGGATTACCGTTTAATTAATTACCCTTTCGGTTTGTTCTGCCCCGGTAATCCGGCTCACCTTTGTGGCTGGTGGGGCATTATTAAGTTCAAATTAAGTATGCAGCCAAAAAATGGCTAAATCAATAGCATTTGGCCTTAAAAAGAAAGCGCTTGCCCCGTTAGAGATAGGAAACGCTCCAAGCGATTATTCAAGAAACTTTGAGAAGCGTTTCCGTAAGCCAGTAGTTGTGGCGCTAAAAAGTTTGCTGTTTTAGATAAATACAGACATGAGACGC
>Ga0315282_10004573_pt1 | contig 24001 bp, 30 predicted proteins | sample YL17G07_20_MG_FD_203693 | JGI IMG/M metagenome (GOLD analysis project Ga0315282, IMG submission 203693) | Sediment microbial communities from Yellowstone Lake, YNP, Wyoming, USA - YL17G07_20 | ecosystem: Environmental > Aquatic > Freshwater > Lake > Sediment | place: USA: Wyoming | collected... | reverse complement strand
TAAAAGAGTAAATGTTATATGTTATGAAATATGAGGAGGTGGAAAATATGAAACAAAAAAATGTGTATATGTTAGACAACGATGATGGTAAAGCCATTCAATTATTCATTAAGCTAGGGATGCCGAAAAATCTTGCTAAAACATTATTATACATTTCACAATTTGATGAATGTAAGTGTGCTGATATTGAACAGGGGACAGATATGCGTCAACCTGAAGTGAGCGTAGCGATGCAGGAACTTCGCAGAAGAGGATGGGTAAAAAAGCGGGATCTTAAAAAGAAGGGGAAAGGCAGGCCAGTTCATATGTATAAACCTACAACACATTTATCTGAAATACTGAATGTCTTTGAGCAGGAAAAATTAAAAGAAGTTGAAAGCGTTAAAAATGATATATCGGTACTTAAAAGTATTATCCTAAGTAGATAAAATTTAACCTATATCCTTCTTGTCTCACAGCTAACAAAACAACCTTGTTTTTCAACATCCTTTTATACTGACTTCATCGGATTGGCTTTTTAAAGAAAAAGAGGTTATGAACTATTAGCGAGAGTGAAAAAATGAAATGTATCAAATGCACATTTAAAGACAAAAATACAGACCTCTGCACGTATCCTTTCAATGCAACTGCTGTAGATGATATCAAATTTGACAAGACTGGAAATATAATAGGATGCACATGCGGGAAGAAGAAATAATGAATATAGAACCTTACGTCAATAAATTTTTTCTAACATTTTTACAAACCAAAATCATTAGTTGATACGTAAGCAATTCGTTATCAAAGTTGTTGGTTATTTTGGTAGAAATTTCAACAAATAATTGAACAAAGTATTTAATCAATTAGTTCATTCAGAAGTATTAGAAGAGGAGAAAAAAAACTTATGGCTGCGAAAGCAAAAAAGGCAACGAAGAAGAAAAAAACGAAGAAAAAGAAGTAAATCTCTTTTTCTTCCTCTTTTTTCCATTACTGAAAAAGGGAGACTAATAATTTCTTGAAATCAGATAGTACTCTGAATGCAAAATCTGATATTTTACCGGTAATTTTTAGTTCAAATCTCCTCCCCTACTAATAATCATCAATACTTTTATTTGCATGAAGAAGATTATGATGTGTTATAACACAATTTTAGCTGTGTTTTTCCGCGGGCATTTAACTCTAGCTCAGTAATCCCTCCAGCGGCTAATTCAACCTCTTTTTCTCCTGTTGGCGACCCCTGAAAAAGCAATCCCGCACGGGGCTCTATGTGTATTGGTTAAAAGCCCTCTTTTCGGGTAATGTATTAATTTTCGTAATATTTAAATATTCAAATTTACTTATATATTGATTATGAACGAGGTTGATGTTTTCAAAGCATTAGCTGATCCGACACGACTGAAAATTCTTGAATGTATCAAAGATGGTGAAAAATGCATTTGCGAGGTGATCCCCTATACAGGGAAATCACAACCAAATGTTTCTCAACATTTGAAAGTGCTGAAAATCGCTGGTCTCGTCGATGAACGAAAAGAAGGAACAAAAATTTTGATTAAAGCATCGAACCCAGAGATTTTCGATGTCATTACTTCCGTGAAAAAATTACGGTGATTCAGCTGACACCTATTGATATTCTCCTGGCAGGACTTCAAGCGCTCCAAGAATATCTCTCTGCCCACGTGCTCACATGTCTTGTTCCAGCGTTTTTCATCGCAGGTGCCATGTCTGCTTTGCTTCCCAAGGAAAAAATAACAAAATATCTCGGAAGTAATGTTCCAAAATACAAAGCCTATCCATTGTCAGTAGTGGCTGGTTTATTGCTTGCAGTTTGTTCTTGCACCATACTGCCATTGTTTGCTGGAATAAAAAAGAAGGGTGCTGGCATAGGTCCTGCAATAGCTTTCCTATACACAGCTCCGGCTACTAACCTTTTGGCAATAATATACACAGGAAGCGTTTTAGGATGGGGTTTAGCTGCTGCAAGAATAATCTTATCAATTACATTTGCAGTTTTAATAGGTATCATAATATCTTCATTCTTTAAAGAAAAAGACGATGAAGACAAGAGTTTAGTTTCTGAAATAATTAAAGAACATGAGAAATTTGATGATATAGGCAATACGTCTTCCAAGGATGGCATTCTGAGAACATTAAAAAAGCAGTACCTGCTGATATTTTTTGCCACGTTATTTGCAATATTGATTTTCGGGGCATCCAAAATAGGAGATGAAATAAAGATAATTGGTCTAGCAATTCTGATTTCTTTAGTATTGGTAGAACTTAAATTTTATTTCAAGAAAGATGAGATAAAAAGCTGGCTAACGGAAACTTGGGCATTTTTCAAGAAAATATTTCCTTTGCTTTTGATAGGTATTTTTGTTGCAGGTATTTTAACATCTTTGATACCAGAAAACTTCTTAGCCAATTATGTTGGCACTAATACTGTTTCTGCCAATCTTGGTGCGGTGCTATTCGGAGTTTTCATGTATTTTCCGACTTTAGTTGAGGTACCTATGGCCAAGATGTTCCTGGGTTTAGGCATGGCAGCGGGTCCTCTGCTGGCTTATTTGTTGGCAGATCCTGTGATATCTTTGCCAAGCATACTTGTTGTGAGAAAAATAATGGGAACAAAAAGAACTTTAGCATATGCTATTTTGATAACAATATTTTGCACTGTGTCTGGTTTAATATACGGATTTTTTGTGGGGATGTTTTAATGAAAGCTTTATTTGTTAACCCAAAAGGAAAATCTTTTGAAAAATATCTGGGGGTTCGAAACACGATTAAAAATCATGTTGAAAAACTGATTATGGGGGGCAAAGAAGGAACACACATGTGGGGAAAATCTGCATGAGCGGTAAGCGCGGTAAACTTGGCTGGATTGAAAAGCTCCTCGCAGTGTGGGTCATCATCTGCATCGCTGTCGGTCTTTTACTTGGTAAATATTTTCCGGCTTTCAGCCAGAACCTGGGGATAGGCATCCCCATTGGACTGTTCCTGATGATTTACCCGGCGATGACGAAGATTGAATTGGGTGAGCTGAAGGCGGCCTTAAAGAGCAAGAGGCAGGTCGGTATCATCGTGTTCTTCAACTACGCGATCAATCCGTTCCTGTTATACATTCTTGGTCTGCTGTTTTTCAAGATGATTCTCCCCTATTTCGGATTGATAGATGCCACGACGGCCAATTATCTCTGGACTGGTCTGATACTGTTGGGTGTAGCACCGTGTATAGCGATGGTGCTGGTCTGGACCGATCTGGCGAAGGGGAACGGCCCGCTTGGGATTGTGCTTATGGCCTGGAATTCCATCATTCAGGTGATAACGACTCCGTTCTACATCGCGCTTCTTGTGGGCACGTACGTGGCTATCGACATCATGTTGATTGGTCAGAGCGTCCTATTGTACCTGGGGCTGCCGCTCCTTCTTGGTGTCGTCACCAGGAGGCTTGTCATAAAGCGCAGGTCGGAGAGTTGGCTTAATGAAAAACTCATCCCGTATTTCAATTCGATGCAGCTTCTCGCGTTGCTTTTCACGATGGTTGTTATGTTCTCCTTGAAGGGCGGGGTCATCCTCGATAACCCGAACCTCATCTGGCAAATGGCCATCCCGGTTGTACTATTCTTTTTCTTGCTCTACAACCTCGTCTTCTACACGAGCCGGAAACTGGGGTACAACTACGAGGATAGCAGCACGATGGGTTTCCACTGCACCGGTCGTAACTTTGAGCTAGCTATAGCAATTGCCCTGACTGCTTTCGCAACGATGCCGATGGTGGCGGTCTCCACGGTTGTGGGTCCCCTGATAGAGATACCGGTTATGCTCACAATCGTCTGGTTGTCGCTCAGGATGAGGGACAGGATAAGGGCGCGCGAGGGAAAAGCCAAGCAATCGGAAGCAATTAAACGCAGGGGTAGCAAGATGATAAAATGAATGCTATGAAAATAGAGATATTAGTAGGGGTTTGTCTAAAATACAAGGTAACTGGAAAGGGGTTGAGAAAAAATGGATGAAAAAACACGAGAACTTATAGGCGTAGCTGCATCTATTGCAGGACATTGCCGACCTTGTTTTCTGTATCATTTTAAGCAAGCAAAGGCATTGCATATTCCTATGAAAGACTTGAAAGAAACCATTGCATTTGCAAAAAGTATCGGCGAGGCAGGAAACAAAGGTATGTATGAATGGGTACAAAGACAGATGAAGAAGTAGGTGAAAGGCGTATGAAAATTGAGATATTAGGAACGGGTTGTCCGAAATGTAAAACAACTGAAAAAAATGTACGAAAGGCTGTTGACGAACTGAAAATTCAGGCTGAGATCGTCAAAATTGAGGATCTTCAAGAAATCATTAATCGGGGAGTGATGATGACGCCGGCGGTTTTTATCGATGGAAAAGCAAAGGTTGTCGGCCGTATACCAAGTCCTGATGAGATAAAAAAACTCCTACAAAGTAGGTAGATGCTAGATGAGGAAAGGAATAAACAGCTAGGTGATTGTATATGAGAGAGAAAAACCAGAAGGATAGTTGGGTGATTTGCCCTGAATGTAAAACTAAGATTAAGCGAGAGAATCTTGCAGCACATATGAAACTTGTTCATAATAAAATAATAGACGACGTAGAAATGAAATCTGTGGAAACGTTTCATAAAAAAAGACAAGAAAAGAAACCAAAAGGTGTTTCATCTAAAATAGCTGTTGTTGCAATAATCCTCCTTGTCATTGCAGTTGTCGTTGCCGCTGTGATCTTAATTTTTTTAGCATCGAATGGGGATAATGGGACAAATTCCGATGGTCCGTCATGGATGAATAACTATACTCCAGCTCATTCTATTGGCAATGGAGCAGATAATTTCTGGATTAATTTTCCTACAGGTAATCCTTCTGTTGGTCAAAGTGTTATACATAAAACATGGATTACAGAAAACTTAGAAGAAAAACCTGTAGTTTTTGTATGCCATAGAACAGGGTGCGGCCCATGCACACCACAGGCAGACCGTGTTAAAGCTCTTAGAGAAACATATGGAGAAGATGCAGTATTTTATGATCTTGACTACCCCTTTGAGGGTTATGGAGTTGCTGAAGAAGATATTTTAAAGAAATTTTATGAAGCGTTCTATTATGATCCAAATGGGGAACCGAACTATATAGCATTTACAGGTGTTTATAGCCTTATAAAAGATGGAACAGAAGTGAAAATTGGTTGGCATTCTTGGGAAGGCGATGTTGAAGATTCTGATATGGAAACCTGGATTAAAGATTGTATTTATTATTATAATATGAATAGTGAAAAGTGATTCAATGAAACGATTAGTTACCTCTTGTTATTTTTTGCTTGTTGTTCTCATTCTGGGAATTGTTTTTTCCCCTTCGCTCATCGCTGAAAATCAAAACCAGAAGACACCTGCACCGGATTTCACCGCGACTGATGAAAATGGTGTAGAATTTTCGTTACATGATTATCAAGGAAAAGTGGTCATCCTGCATTTCACTGGAGTAGAAAATCCGCTCTGTATTGAATGTCTTGAAGAAATGGAAGGGCAGATCCATGAGCTTGAAAAACTTGTCAAATCATCTGATAACGTAAGTGTCATTACAATTAACATCCGAAAAAATCCTTCTTCAACGAGTGGATACGATATGGCGGTCAACGATTTTGGGGCGAATATCTCATGGCATTGGGTGGAGGATTTCAACCCATATCCCATAGCCGGGTTGTATCAAAAGTATTGGACTGTCGATGGAGCGTTTTCTAATCCGTCGCTTGTCCTCATCGATACAAATCAAAGCATTGTTGGAATCTACCATGTGTACTGTATGGGGAAGGGACAGCTTGATGGGATTCAAACTGCTGAATCACTTGCAGAAGATGCCAAAGCTATTGCAGATGGAACATGGAAAGAACCAGTTGGAAATTTGGGGGATGAAGGAATAACCTTTGTCGGTATTTTTCTCTTGGGTATTCTAACATCAGTAACCCCTTGTTCGCTTGCACTCTTGATTGCAATGATCTCGTATGTAGGCTCCTTGCAGAAGGATTCTGAGAAAAAGTTCAAGAAATACTCCCTCCAAGGGTTATGGATAGGGGTTATTTTCACACTTGGCATGTCTCTCGTATTTTTTGTGTTTGGGATGATACTCTCATCAGTCGGTTTCTTTATCCAAGCATCAACCGTGTTTTTCCTTATCGCAGGGGTTATTCTTGTTATTCTAGGTATCAACATCTTCAAGCCATTTAGCGAGCTTCTTAATAAGAAATCTGAAGGAAAAATAGGTTCAAGGTTTGTCGAAAAGGGACAGGGAATATTTTTTAAAATAAGTAAAAAATCGATTTATCTTGGTGCGTTCTTTTTAGGCATCCTTTTCTCAATTGGATGGGCACCATGTGCGCTCTCACTTATGATGCCGGTCTTCGTTATAACACTTACACAGAAAATTTCTATTGTTATGGGTGGTCTGCTCTTGTTTGTCTTCGGTTTGGGTCATGGTGTGCCAATTATTCCGTTATGCACCGCAACAAGCAGTATACGTGGAAAACTTGGTAACAAGTACGTGAAAGCAGGGAAATGGATGCAGAGAATCTTCGGCATCATTATCATTGCAATCGGAGTGATCATGGCAATCAGATTCTGGGGGATTAAATTCTGGTAAAAAGCGTTTTACTCTTTGCTTTCGCATTTCTGATCGTTTCGGAATTTGTTCCTGCGGTTCTCGCTGATCCGACTATTGTACGGGTAACTATTGATCCTACGAAACCTCTGCCTCTATCAACGATCACCTTCAATGCGACTATCTTGAGCAACGAAACCATTGACGAGGTACGGCTACTTGTTCAAGAATGTAGAGAGGATTTGTGTTTTGTCTATGGTTTTAATATATCAATGGAGAAGACAACCAATGATACATACCAAGCGCAATGTACGCTGATCCAGGAGGAGGCGACACAAATCAAATATCATTTGAATATCGCCTGCAACGAAACCTGGTATACCTCCAACATAATATTCATGCCACTCGCATCAGATGCAAATAAGAATACGTCACAAGATCCTCCAGATTCGGTATCAACTCCTGGTTTTGAAATAATACTGGTAGTGTGTGCAATAGCATTAGTCTTTCTTTGGAAGCGAAAAAGAAAATCATAATTTTCCACTGGTAAATTCAAGTTCCATTCCCGATGGGAACATCTAAAATAAATACTTTTATTTGTATGAAGAACATTACAATACAGCATAGCAGAATATTAGCCGTTTTTTCCTGCGGGCTTTATAGTCATACTCCATAAGCCCTCCAGCGGCTCTTGTTAACGTTTAGCGTAGTTCATTTTAGATCAAAATTAATCGTATTAAACTGTTTTCTAGCACTTTGTATTCGGCATCTAAATCTGTCTATAAAACTAGAAACAGAAATACCTTGTACGCAATTTGAAATGCTTTCATGTAGATAAAAGCTATTTTGGATACTACGCGGTCATGCGAGATAATACTCACCTTGACGAATAACAGTTTCTCCCTGAATAATGGGGCTTTTACTTTAATAACACAAACACCTTTTTCATTCGTGGTTCCATTGTAGGAACGGAATAAATTCCTGGCGGTTACGTTTGCTCCTTGATACGGGCGAATACCTTGCCCAGGGGTGAATGTAAGGACCAAGAATAACAGATATCCACTGCCTAACGAAGACACTTGGTTTTCATCAATAGCAGAACTTTCTCTTTCAAAATCTGTATTCCAAACAGTCGATTGTCCTTCGAATGTCCTAAAAGCAGAAACCAATGGCGTCGTTACAAGTGCGAGACTTACTAACAGGCAACATACCACAATTTTTTTCTTCATTTTTTTCCTCCTGAATCTAATTAATGATTCCTAGAATAGAAGTGATTACATTTAAATGTTTCTTTGGTTATAAAATCTGTTCCAACGGCTACGAAACTGATAGTAATAGAGCAAGCATGTGTTGTATGCTCTAAAAGTGGTATTTCCCAATAGATTTTAATAACCTCGAGATACAACCTCTTTTCAAATCATATCTCAATATTTTGAATATATGAAAAGAATATATTTTAAAACTATGGTCCATTGCGGAGATGAGGTGACTGTTTGGCAATTGAACAAATAAAAGTCGGGTGTGACAATTTTAGTTACATCATTTATTGTCAGGTTCATAAAAAGGCAGCAATTGTTGACCCTGGTTTTGATGCAATGAAAATTCTTCACTTCATATCCTTGAAAAATTTAATCTTAGAATATATTATACTTACTCACTATCATAGTGATCATTCATCTGAATGTAACAAAATTAAGAAATTGATTCCATCTTCAAAGATTGCTGCTTCTGAACCCGATGGAAAAAAACTTGATATGAAACCAGATATTATTGTTTCAGATGGAAGTCATTTGAAGATCGGAAACATTAATCTTGATTTTCTCGTAACACCAGGGCATACCGCTGGTGGTATCTGCATTATAGTCGACAACGAAGCGCTACTGACTGGTGATACCTTATTTATTGGAGATTGTGGAAGAACTGATTTACCAGGTGGAAACCTGGAACAGATGTTTACCACCCTCCATGAAAAGATAATGAAACTTCCAGATAACCTGATAGTCTATCCTGGGCACGACTATGGTGATAAGCCGTTTGATACTCTTGGGAATCAAAAACATACAAATAAGACGCTACGCGCGAAAAACCTCAAGGAATTTTCAATGATTCCTTAACCCCCCACTTAGAAAAAAATCTTATTCTTTGATACTATTACACAGTGTATTTACATCCCCTCCTGAAATAGTTCCATAAACAGGTCATTGTTCTATTTTTAATTTATTTTTTACTTGTTTTTTAGTTATAATTAAATAGATTTCCATGCGTGATCGGTTAAGGATTTCCTAGGAGATAAATGAGTTGTGAATTGTTCGATGATCAATGGTCAGAAAAATCGCTTTTTGAAAGGAGAGCATGATGGTGGAAGATACGCTATTACCCGCAACAATACACATTGTTAAAATGAGCAAAAATAGCGGTTCTTTTGCTCACTTTTTCGTTAACCGATCACGAATGAATAGATTTCAAATATCGTACTACGTAGAAAAAATAGTCTACACTCTAAGTATCCCATACACGAAGAATGAACCCTGCAGGAGCTCTATGATGAAACATACTGAAAATAGAGTTAACGAAGAATATTGGGATGAAATAATCAAAGAAATTATTGGAGAAAAAAAAGGACCAATGTTCACCAATGAAATATGGGAAAAGATGAAAGATGACCATGGCTATCCCGAAAGGAAGGAGACGATCGAAATAAAATTATTCAACCTCCAAAGAGAAGGATATATCAAATCTGTTCTGAAAAGAAAAAAGCAAGCGTGGATGTTCCCTTCTGGCACAGAATTACTTTCTCTCATAGAAACGAAGACAATTGATGCAACGATCGCAAAACTCTATGAACAATTACATCGAGTCCCATCACTTGAAGAGGTAAAATCTGAGACCAGGAAAGACCCAAAGGCTAGTTCCGACGATCGACTCATAAATGAACGGTTAAGAAGGGTATCTCGGTTACTGAAAACTATCGACAATGCGATAAAGGAATTCTCTGAAGATGAATACAAAAAAAACAGGGATTAAAAAGATACTGATACCTTCAGACGAGTTGATCATTGATAAGATTGGTGAAAGTATTGAAAACTTCGATATCTCAACAATCGAGGTGCTTGTTCACACTCAGAAAAAAAATTACAAGACTGAATAAAAGGGTGTTTGTTACTAAGATATGGATGGTTTTTCTATGAAAAAAATCGCTGTACTAACACGGGATTGCGCGGGAGTGAATGCGACACTGCGTGCGGTCGTACGAACCGCGTGTCAATACCAAATCGAAGTGCTTGGTGTTTTAAAAGGATACGACGGTTTAATCGACGGGAAATTCATTCCATTAACTCGAGGGTCTGTCTCTGGGATTATCAATCTTGGGGGAACGATACTGAAAACATCCCGTTCGAAACGATTCCTCACCGATGCCGGTCAGAATCAAAGTCTGAAAAACATCCCGCTGCATCTCAGAAAACAAATGGGCGGCGACACTGCCTGCTTTATTCGTTCCTTGGCCTGCTTTGCCGCCGATAATCACGGTGAACAGATCTTTATTCATTCCACTACTAGCTCCCTTATCACCTATAGTCCTGCCGTCCAACCGCCGTCAATCACCAGGACATGACCGGTCATGTATTCTGATGCTCGTGACGAAAGAAAGATCACCGTGCCAACGAGTTCCTCTGGCACCCCCGGCCTAGCTAACGGTACCCGAGTTTTAATCAACTGCTGAAAACTCGGGTCCTTCAGATACGGATCCGTCATCGTGGTTACAAAGACCCCTGGACAAATCGCATTGACGTTGATGTTGTATTTCGCCCATTCCAATGCCAGTGTTTTTGTCATTAAAATAATGCCAGCCTTGCTCGCACAATATGCTGCTGTCCCCGCAGAACCAAGCAGGCCGGCAACGCTTGCGATGTTGATGATCCGACCTGTTTGCTGTTTGATCATTTGTTTGCCGACTTCCTGGGCACAGAGGAACTCTCCTTTCAAATTTACCTGAATGACGTCATCCCAGTCTTTCTGTTTCATTGATTCAGCGAGTGCCTGCCTCACAATCCCAGCGTTATTTACTAAAATATCAATTCTTCCGAATTTTTTCACAGTCTGTTGCACCATTTTTTCAATATCCGCTGGTTTGGTGACATCGACTTTCACTCCAAATGATTCACGCCCAAGACGTTTTATATCATCAACAATGACGGCGACGTCTAACAGATCTGCAGCGACCACATTCGCGCCAGCTTTTGCGAGACCAATCGCCATCGCCTGCCCAAGCCCTCTACTCGCTCCCGTGACGATCGCGGTTTTTGTTTTCAGGTCAAAAAGATCACTTATATTCATAGTTCAATCCCTCTTATTCCGCCCTCAATTACCTACCTCATTATTGCTTATTGGATTATTAGTTCTTTCGATGACTGCCAGAGTCCATGGATGTTGTAATGTGAGACTGCAAAGAGTATCCCTGACTTGTTGGTCTTGAAAAACGTACTGACCGCATGATGGGTGTACACTGTGCTTGTATTTGGACCGTCTATTGATGCACCATGCGCATTGAAATCAAAATGCCCGAGATTACACACATATTTCTCCCCTGTTGGTTTGAAAAACAAGTTAATCCATCCGATAAAATGCTCTGTAGTATTTGGATGGGCAACTTCCTTGCCGATACTGATTTTTACCTCAATAAGCTCCCCTGCTTTCACTTTTGTTGGGCAATCAATCACAGGAACATGTTTTTCTTTTTTCCAATCTGCCATTTGAACAAATCGCCTAATTTTTCCGACTGATATGTCTGATCGACCTTTTCCATATAACCTTCACCTCTATTAATGCACTGGTTCTCAACCCCTCCATTTCATATAAGCATGACGTAAAAACGATTAAAAAACAATTTAAGAATAGTTCACATTCAATCATTTTTACATAATGGACAAGAGTGTATCTGCCTCACGTTGTTGTTCTTGTTTCTATCAAAATTTATATTAGAGGGCATGGTTTATTCGTTACGTTGGTGAACCTATGGATGTGATAGAGGCGATAGCGACGAGAAGAAGCATCAGGAAGTACAAAAAACAACAACCAATTTCTGATGGGATCATGCATAAATTATTAGACGCAGGGTTTAGCGCACCTTCAGCGGGAAATCAACAGCCATGGCATTTTCTCATCATCGATGATCGCAAAATTCTTTCCGTCATCCAAACGTTTCATCCTAGTGCAAAAATGTTGACCGAAGCCGATAAGGCAATTCTTGTTTGTGGCGATATGAATCTTGAAAAATTTAAGGGATACTGGATGATCGATTGCGCGGCGGCAACAGAGAACATCCTCCTTGCAGCCCACGGTCTCGGACTAGGTTCCTGTTGGCTTGGTGTTTTTCCGCGGGAAGGTCGTGTTACGGGGATGCGAAAGTTATTTCATCTTCCGCATAACATTATCCCATTCGCCGTAATCTCTCTTGGATACCCCGCGGAGGAAAAACCACGGGAAGACCGGTTTAACAAGGAACGGATCCATTATAATAAATGGTAGAAGATTTCATTTAGTCACCTATGATTTGAACGACGAGTTTCCTGGTTCTTGGTTGGGTGTCAAGTTCAATGAATACGAGTTGCTGCCATGTGCCATGAATGACATGACCTTCATGGACCGGAACAGTAAGGCTTGGCCCGATGATACTTGCGCGGACGTGCGACCTGCCGTTATCATCATGCCATGTTTCGTGATGATCGTACGACCTATTCGTCGGTGCGAGCCGTTCGAGTACCCGCGGGAAATCTTTCAACAACCCGGGCTCGTATTCCATCGTCGTCACCGCACCGGTCGAACCCGGTATGAAAATACAGACCAGACCTTCATGGACTTGAGACTTGTGGACGATTTGCTCGACATCATTGGTGATGTCAATGATCTCGCCTTCATTTTGTGTACTTATCGCTATCTCGTCGTGATATATACCCATGAGTCCCTCCACCTAGAAAAGGATTTTTCGCCCCGCGGCATCTCTCTTATAGATGCCGAAGTCGTCAACATTTTTCAAGGTGTTTCTATCAAAGACCGGACCGTCGACGCATACGCGCAGTCCTTTTCCAATGCAGCATTGTCCGCAGATACCTATGGAGCATTTCATGTATCGTTCCAGGGACGCCTGAAATGGTATTCCTTTGGATAGGGTAAAGATGGTTTTCATCATTGGCTCCGGACCGCAGGTGTAGATGCTATCAATGGTTTCTTTCTTTAGGACATCGTTCGCGAGGTCTGATGCGAGGCCTTTGTATCCTTTGGATCCATCGTCTGTTGACACAAGAACCATGGCGCCTGATTTTTTTAATCTATTTTCAAAGAACAGCTCCTTTTTTGTTTTCACCCCGATGATCACTGTGGATTTCAATTTTTTTTCACGCGCTTGTTCAACGATTGGCGCAAGCATCGCGGCACCGGTTCCACCGCCAACAAATAAGAGGTGTTTCCCTTTGAGCGTGAACCCATGACCGCACGGGCCACGCACACCGATGGTATCTCCTTTTTTTAGATTGTATAACGCGGTGGTTGCATCCCCGATTTTTCGAAACGTGATTCCTTTCACTTCTCCTTGAATCAGAGAAACGCTCATGGGGATTTCGTCGATGCCGGGAATCCAAATCATGAAAAATTGACCAGGGTGGATCACCCCGGGGAATCGAAAGGAAATGGTCTTGATGTCTTGTGCCTCAATTGTGCTTTTCAGAATCGGTGTCACTATTGGGCTGTTCATCGATGGGCAACTCCTCTGAGTTCGGTGAGTGTTTTGTATCCATGGGTTCTCATCCAGTGTTTGATTTCTTCGCAGATTTGATGGAAGACCTCGGGGCCGCGATAGTACACTGCTGATCCTATTTGGACCGCGCAGGCTCCCGCCATGATATATTCAATAGCGTCTTCCCCCGTGGTTATACCACCCACGCCTATCACTGGGATATTGATATGTTGTGCGATATCGTACACGCATCGAACCCCGATGGGTTTGATCGCTTTTCCAGAATACCCTCCGGTTTTATTCGCAAGGATTGGTCGTGTTGTTTCGATATCGATTTTCATGGCCTTGACGGTGTTGATCGCGACAACTGCATCCGCGTTTCCTTTTTCTGCGGCTCGTGCGATGTCAACAATGTCTGTCACATTGGGTGAGATTTTCACGAAAACAGGGATGTCGATGCTCTTTTTGACGAAAGCGGTTATCGTTCTCAACAACATAGGATCACATCCAACCTCCAGTCCGTATCGTTTTGCATGGGGGCAGCTGACGTTCAGTTCTACCGCAGCGGCGCCGTACAGCTGCATCTTTTCAGCAAGGAAAGCGAATTCTTCGACGGTGGCACCATAGATGCTGCCGATAATTGGAGCCGTGGATTTCCGCAATTGGTTCATTTCTTGACCGTACTCATCGATCCCGGGGTTAGGAAGTCCCATGGCGTTTAAAATCCCGTGGTCCAGTTCGACGACAGTGGGATTGGGGTAACCGTCTCGCGCATGCACGCCTATTGATTTCGTGACGATTGCGCCAGCCCCACAGTCAATGATACGCTGCATGCTGCCTGCATCCTCATCCATGATTCCCGAGGCGAGCATCGTCGGATTTTTGAGGCGAAGAGGTCCGATGGTTGTAGCGATGTCTACCAAGATAACACCAGCATGTTAAATGCAAACTTGTATAAAGTCATTTTCACGCTCGACATGTGCAGGTAAGACGCTTGTGAACACGTCTATATAAGTTAACAATCGTTAATTATATATACTTAAACGATAATACTCATCTATGCGGCGTACTCCCTGTGAATATATGATGTGGAACGGGATACCAGTCATACGAAAAGAAATCGCGGAGAGGATGATTAAAGAGTATGGGCTCAGCCAGCGCGAGGCAGCGGAAAAACTCGGCATCACGCCCTCTGCCGTCTGCCAGTACATTTCGAATAAGCGAGGGAAAATAGAAATCCCTGATCATGGGATTGAGAAAGAAATCACCATTTCCGCAGAACGAATCATAAAAAATGGTTCCACTCACCTCGTCATCGAAACCTGCCGGATCTGCAGACTCATCCGACAAAGCAAAGGATTTACCGTATTTTGTGAAGAAAAAAAATAAAATGAACTAGTACGTGCTGCATGCTCACAATTCTTTTTTCTATTGTCGGTCAATCGATTTCATCATTTCCATGGATCAATATATAGACGACATGATTTTTTTGTACGAGCTCGAACACAAGCGTACTCCTCCCCCCATGGTCAATGACGTAACTACATCCTTTTCCATTGAGCATCCAGGTACCATTAGAAAAGCGCCCTTCCCGGAAACGATAGGTCCCTTTTGCAAGCCAGATCACCTGTTTACTGCCACCCTGAACCTTATAGAAAATAGCGGAACCGTCCTCCGTTACCTCTGGATGCAGCACGCCCGTGTTCCCGGCGTCAGGATCACCCCCGAAAGACAGATACACCAACGTCTCTGGCAGGGTGAGCGTCTGAATTCGTTTTGTCCCTTCAGCGGCATTCCATTCATCCAGGTCTCGCGGAACGCCGCTTTGTACCATCGTACACAACGTTGCCGTAACCTGCCGGCATTGCTGCTCGACCTCGCGTTCAGCAAGACTCGTCCGGAGAAATCCCATGCCAACCCCAACAAGGACCGCGATCACCGCAATTATCGCAATGCTGATGATCAATCGAATCGGAATCATCTCCGCGGCAAAAGTATCAAGCTGTTTCATGGGACCTCCCTGAAATACGGCGACCATTCATCGATTCATTAATCACCGGCTCCGCGCCCCCATGCCAGCTCACCCGCGGGCGAACCTTAATCACGTGAACAGATTCAGAGGTGTCATCAACAAGCAGGGCAACACCTTTTTCATCACCCATCTTTTTAATCGATTCAGCGATATCGCCGTGCATGTAGGTCGGGCGAATCCGACTGAGCATATCGATGTCCTCCTGCGCGGTCAACCGATGACATATGATAATATCACTGTGGGAGAGAACCTCAGGCTCCACCGCGCTGGGTCGTTGTGTCGCGAGAATGAGGGACAACCCCGGCTGTCTGCCCTGCCGCATCCACTCCGAAATCAGCACCTCCTTGCTTAACGTGTCTTTGTCCCGCGGGATGAACAATTGCGCCTCATCGATCGCAAGCCACACCAGCGGAATACCGGTTTCTTCCATGTCAGCGCCCATTCTTCTTTGCTCGTACACCTTGCGTGCTCTGACCCGCTCTTCGAATATCTTTTCACTCACCAGCGACACAACAATATCCTTCAGTGCCTGACTTGGCAGAGGACTCAGATCAAGAATTGAGACGACGCCTCGCCTGACAATATCCGTAATCGAGATGCCATGGTTGCTAAAAATCCCCCAGGACTCAGCCAACATAAGGAAGTTCTCCGCGGCACTTTTTACCACATCGGTCGCTCGCTCATCAGCGTTGATACATATCAGAAGTTCCTCGATTGAAAAATTCTTTTTTGATGACTGCATCAAGAGTACTGCCCTGGTCAACGTGATGCTCACCGGATCAGTGGGTCGGAGGTTGAACAGATGACACCAGTGAATCGGGGACACCTCGGAGAGAGAAAGAGAAAAACACTCGACATCGATATCCTTTTTCACATACTCCTTCACCGCAGACAGGGGAACCAGCAGGCGAACCCTAAATCCCTCAGGTTTCCGTCCCCATCTCGTCAGATGGTCTGTCTCCCTGGTATTTGGGAAGTGCGTAGTCCAGTAAATCCCAAGCGTGTCAAGCACGACCACCCCGAGATTCTTTTTCACGTCGTCTTCCAACCCACAGATTTCTTCGAGCAATACGCCGATGGTGTACGACTTCCCGTACCCCCGCTTCCCGCAGATAAAAATAACGTGAGGCCGCGTCACATCGAGACAGACGGAGGCGCCAAGAGAACAGTCGAGAGCATAGTACCTGCCGATAGTCAGGATCCCATCGCTGGTTTGTTCCTTGCGACCTAACACGTATTGTTTTTCAGAAATCGATGTTCGCCTCTGACCAAGAGTTTGACTCATGTTTCTTTCTCCCAGACTGCATATGCGTTAAATGAGTAAATTATATATGCTCATAAATATTATATAGTTTGTTGTCTGGGAGGTTTTGGTGACAACTACTGGAGTAGATTACTCTCTCGCCCTCTTCATCGAAAGTGGTCGTCTTATCTGGGAGGAAGACGCATGGATGAAAAACTCTGCCCGTATGAAGCAAAACGAAAAATGGAAAGTAAGACACTCACGATTCAGTGCCGAGACTGCGCAAAAGGAAATTCAACCATCTGCGACCAAGTATGCCGCAGAAACATCCTGCAGATTTTACAAAACGAGCATGGTATCGATCGTCTTATCCTGAATCATGTGCTTGTGAAGGTATTCGCGGGAGATGAGCTAAAATGCCTTCATGATCTTCTTTCATTCATTCAAGGACTTGAGGTCTATCGTCATATCCAGGTGCCTCGCAAGGAGTTTCTCCGCTGTGCCGGTTGTGTGGAGAAACGGCGAAACGAACTGGGGTCCCTCATCGATGAAGCACTCAATGACCCCGTCTTTGTTTTTTTCAAGCTGCATGAGATGCGAGATAATATTTCGATCTCCTCATCGCCATGTGCCGATTGCGAGGAGAAATATCGGGCGCTGCTTTCTGAAATGATAACGAAAAGCGAACTACAGCATCTCGAGGGAAAACGCATCACCAGCGATGTGTTTTACATGACGCATATCAGGCCCTACGTCAGACCTGGATTTATCGATTCGTTCATTCAGCTTGAGCCGCCTCCTGACGCGATTTTCCTCGAGTCATACGAGGTTCATCGAAAGGGTGGTCGCCCGCTCCATGTCGCGTTGTACGTCCTTCGCTCGCGCCCTGAGAAACTGTATTTCGTTGTCCCGCCGGAATATGAGCTTCCCCACGATGAACTCAATATACTCGAAAAGGTACGCGCCCATCTTTCGCATCATCGACCAAAGGATGTCTCCTTCATGGATGCGGCGACGGCAGAGGAGTACTTCCGACGCCTCGGCATCCAGATCATCTCCCGTTATACCAGCGACCAGGGGGTGAATCTTGATGCGGGGCGCATCGAGCATCTTGCCGATATATTCTCGCGGTACAGTGCAGGATTTGGGATCCTTGAAGACCTGCTGCTTGACCATCGAATCCAGGATATTTACGTGAATGCGCCGGTCAGCAATAACCCGCTCCATTTGGTCCTCGATGGCGAGGAATACACATCGAATATCTATTTATCTGAGGGGGACAGCGATGCGCTTGCGTCCAGATTTCGTACCATCAGCGGGAGGGCTTTTTCCGAGGCGTCACCCGTGCTCGATTTGGACCTCAAGCAGTTTCGGACGCGTATCGCTGCAATTTCAAATCCGCTCACCCCGCACGGGATCGCGTTTGCGTTTCGCCGGCATCGGTCGAAACCATGGACGCTTGCACATTTCATCGCGAATCACATGATGTCTCCACTCGCAGCTGGGTTTCTTGGTTTTCTCATCGACGGCCAGGCCTCGCTTCTCATCGCAGGAAGCCGCGGGGCAGGGAAAACCTCACTGCTTTGCGCCCTGATCCTTGAAATCCCGCAACGGTTCCGCATTCTCACCATTGAGGACACAGCGGAGATCCCTATTGATGATTTCCAGGGGTACGGCTACAAGATCCAGTCGCTCATCACAAAATCGATTGCGACCAGCACCGCTTCCTCCGAGGTGGACCCAACCGATGCGCTACGAACCGCACTGCGACTCGGCGAATCGGTCTTGATCCTCGGGGAGGTCCGCGGTGTTGAGGCAAAAGTGCTCTTTGAAGCAATGCGGATCGGCGCGGCAGGCAACCTGATCATGGGGACCATCCATGGGTCCACTACCCGGGATGTCTACGAGCGGGTCGTCTATGACATCGGGGTGCCGCCGACATCGTTTAAGGCGGTCGACGCCGTGGTGATCGCGGCACCGATACGATGCGAGGGAGGCATCGAGCGGAAACGAAAGATCGTGCAAATCTCAGAGATCACCAAAACAGGGTGGAGTTCGACACCCGACCCAGACAAGATATTCCAGGACATCATGACCTATGATACCGCAAAGGACGAGTTATGCGCAACGGACCTTTTCCATATGGGGCAATCCCAGGTGATACAATCTATTGCAAGAAAATGGGGGATTACCGTGGAAAAAGCACTTGAGAACATACAGCTTCGAACCGATATTAAAACCATCATCGTCGAACACAGCAACACCCATAAGGACTTGCTTGAGGCGCCAGCGGCACGGGATGCAAATAACGCGTTTTGGATGAGCATTGAAGACAGCAAACGTCGTAACGGAACCGTGGACTACGATGATGTACGCAGACAATGGATGAATTGGTTCCAGACGTACCTGAGGCGGATGACATGAACGAGGAATCCCATTGGTTTGAGCGAGGTGTGCGATTCATGAAAACATACCTTCCATGGATCCTACGAAATAACACTCGGACGCAAAAAAAATTAAAAAAATATTTCACGCAAGAATATCAGGATACCCTGATATTCACCGGACTTGCTGTTGAACCGTTTGACATTCTCCTCTTCGCGTACGGAAGCGCGTTGCTCTCCTTTCTTGTTTTTTTCTGTATCGACATCACCGTCCTTGTTTCCTACGGTCCCTCCCTTGGGGATATCGATGCGATGACGATACTGTTGATGCTCGTACCGCTCTGTGTGGTTCCTGTGGTCCTCATGAATCTTATCGCGACGTACCCGAAAACCTACGCGAAATACCTGCAGATCCGGTCCCTGGGCGACATCCCTGAAATCCTCAGCTACCTCGTCATGTACCTCAAGCTGGTCCCGAACCTTGAGAACAGCATTAAATTCGCCGCGTCAGAATCATCGACGGTGCTCGCCCAGGACATGCGGAAACTCATGTGGGATATCGAGATACGCGTATACACGGGGGTGGACGACGCGATGATTCATTTTGCGACACAATGGGGGCGGTTCAGCGACTATTTCAAACGCTCGTTGCATCTCGTTCATAGCTCGATTCAGCAGCGTGATGAGGCGTCCCGTACGATGACCCTTGACCGGGCGCTTGATGTGTCGCTTGAGGGCACCAAGGAAACCATGAATCATTTCGCGAATCGCTTACATCAACCCACTGTGATGCTGTACTCCATCGGCATCATGATCCCGTTGTCTCTCGTCGCGATGCTGCCCGCGGCCGGTCTTGTCGGACTGCGCGTCACCATTTTCCAGGTTTTTTTCATGTATGATGTACTGCTCCCCTTGTTCGTATTCTTGTATACCAGGAGAATCCTTCTCATGCGTCCAGCGACCTTCAACCCGCCGCACATCCCCCCGAATCATCCTGAGGTGATCGCGATCAATAAACACAGGAGACTCGCGCTGTCAGTCATCATCGGATTTCTTATCGCGCTCCCCGGAGTCGTATTTCTCCTCGTCCCGCTCATGACCTCGCCTGGATCATCACAGAGCATTATTTCTTTTATGAGTGATCTACGTGGGTTGAACGCGGTTATTCCAACGACGTTGTTTTTCATCTGGGGTGTTGCAACATCAGTAACGGTCTACTGCGTGAGCGTCTACCGGCCTTATAAAAAAGTGCGGGACGGAATCAAGCAGATAGAAAAGGAGTTCAGCGACGCTCTCTACATCCTGGGGAAACGGATCTCTGAAGAAAAATCCCCTGAGGAAAGTTTCCTGTACGCGGCGAGAATCATGGAAGGCTCGCGGATCGCTGAGGTGTTCCATCACACCAGTTATAACCTCGCCGCGATGCATACGAATCTTCGCGACGCGCTATTTAGCACGGAATTCGGCTCGCTCACGCATGTGTATTCCGATCGGGTGAATGCTATTTTGCGTCTCTTTGTGGAAGGCATACAAAAAAGCCAGCGGGCGGTGAGCGCGTCCCTCATCCGCATCGCTGATCATCTCAAGCAGTTGCAGGAGGTTGAAACGAAGATCAAGGACATGCTGTATGAGCTCACAACGACCCTGCGGTCGACCGTGACTGTGTTCGCACCACTTATCGCGGGGGTCACGCTTGCGATCACCGCGCTCATTTCACGGATCATTTCGTCTCTTGGTGGTGCTCTCCCCCATGATGCGACCGGTCTTCCTCCCACCTTGTCGAGTGTGTCGGAGGCGTTCACGCTTGAAAACGTCCGACCTGAATATTTCGTCCTGGTCATCGGGATTTACCTCATTGAACTGGTGTTTCTCCTCACCCGTTTCACCAACGGCATCAATGAGGGCGATGATAAGGCCACCTACATGTACAGCCTTGGGAGGACCATGCCGGTAGCGGTGGGTGTCTTTTCCGTCACTCTCATTCTCGGCCAACTCTTTTTTTCGCAGATCCTTCAGCCAGTGTAGCACCAAATGATCGGCCTTGCTCGAGCGAGTTCAAATAAACAGGGGTGTATGCCGATGGATATGGTGTTATCGGGATATGTATATGAACACGTAGACGAAGACCTACCAGACTAATTACATACGAAAATCGTTTATTAACTGATATCCCTTAAGCTTCTGTAGGTAGATGGTCGGGATGCAAAGCGAAATGGAAGTAGAGTCATCGCTCGAACTGAAAAGGCCGCTTGCGGTTCGGGCGCTCCGGCGTAGTAACGTCCGGAAAAAAATCGCGGAATATCTTTTTGATATAAGCCCAAACTATAGTTATACTGCCGATATCGCGTATCATGTTCGGACAACGCCTTCAAATGTGATCGGCGCGATACGGGGGATGGAGGAGCGATACAAGAAGGATGAATCATTGCTCAATCTTGATATTGTTGAGGAGAAGAGTTGTGGGAATAATGTCCGGTTGTACGGTATCACGGATTTCGGTAAAGACATGCTCAGGATAATGAAGGACAGAAAATAACCTACTGGATGTCTGAGGGCAGTTTTTCAGATGATCCGCTTGCGTTGAGAAGTTCTTGGAGAGCTGTCGTGTACTGTGATGATTCTGCCTCCAGGAGTTTTTTTGTGTAGGGGGCAAGGAATTCCCCGTATTCGATTTCTTCTTTCGAGTATTTCCATTTGACGTCTGTTGCCTTTCCGAAAGACAGTAAGAATGCGTAGGCGATGGATTTTCCTTTGGGCGTGTCAGGATGTTTTTTTATTTCAGCGAGCGCATTTTTTTCGCCAAAGGTCTTGTGTGTCCGTGCGACGCGATCCGCAAAACTCGCAAGTGGGGGTAGCGACTCGTACTTTGGGAGTTTTGCAAGGATGCTCTTCCGTTGATTGTATTCGAATGCGAGCGTGATGATGTTCGAGGGGGTGTCTTCTAGGTGGAAAAAGGACTCGGCCATGGAGGGTTCATCGACGATTGAATCGAGATATTCTTTCCCGTATTGAGCCCAGTACCGTTCAAGTATTTTATTCGGGGTTACTTTTGAGACGATCAGCGGCTCCTCTGTTTTTGCAAGGATGAACTCTAATGCCTCTTTTTCATGGGGAGTCGGGTGTAACGCGTTGACAAAACCGGCGACGTCTGTACCGTAGGAGACGCCGCCCAACACCAGGATTTTCTCCTCTGCTGATTTGACGTGCTCTTCATGGCTTTTCGCTAGTTGTTTTATGAAATCATAGTCAATGAGCTCGCCGCTGAGGTACTGCTGGAGGAGCTTTGTTTTTTGTGCCATGGACAGGTCGCTGTGTTTTCCCACCTGTGTCATGACCTCGATATCGAAATCTTCTGAGAGGTTTCGCTGCAACATATATTTAGAAATCGTAAACATGGTGTTTTTTGTGGATTTCGCGCAGTTTTCGCACACCGCGACAATGGTGTGTGCTGGCTTCCATTCTATCCGAAGGTACCCAAGGGTCAGGTACTCTTTTGCTTTCGCGGTGTGTGGCGGGATATGCGGGCAGGCGGCGACGTCGTTCGTCGTTGAAAAACTAATTTTGTTTCTAATGAAGCGGATGAATTCCGGTGGGGGACGCGCTTCTTTTCCGGTGCAGACGTACCCAGTATCCCAGGAGTAGACATGGAGTTTTTTCCTAAAGACAAGGTCTTTGATGCCGCGCAGCCGAAACACCGGGTCGTCGAAATGTTGTACGGCAATGAGTTTTTCCTTGTCTGCTTTTCCGCGCTGCGCGTACGTGATTTCGCCGGTGGGAAACGTCAATGCTGCAAGGAACGGTGCTTTTTCAGAAATGGCAAGCAGCAGGGTGCCTGCGAGCGCGCCGTCCAGTCCTTTTTTATTGGCGAGTCTCTCAAGTTTTTCCTCGTTATCCTGAAAGCGTTGTATTTTTTTCAGTTGTTTTCGCAGCTTCTGGAAATATTTCATGCAGTCGTCGGTACCAGTGGGAAGAACGAGGAAGGGATCCTGTCGTAATTTCTTCGCGTTGTGGATAAGGTACTTCTCTTGTGATTTCGGTGCGGATCGCGCGAAGCTTTTCGTACGGCGTTCTTTCTTTGCCATTTGAGGGGTAGGTAAAAGGAGAGGTGTTAATGTATATTGTGGTAGGAGAGGGGAGCTGGCCTGTATCGTAACAGGGAAAAACGTCTCTCCAACGAAACTATTTGATAAGAGATCTCATCAGGGTTTTCTCCTCTTTTCAATGGGGTGTTATCCAAATATTTATATGAACCATGGTTCATAGAGAGAGGTATAGGGAAATATATGAAGAAAAATAATGGTTTGTGGGACACCTATACCGGTCCGTTCGTTGTCTCAACAGACGGACACCATCTTCTTCATTTTTACTCAACCGACAACGCAGGGAACACCGAGCAGGAAAAAACCCGCGCGTTCACCATACAGCATCCGCCTGATCTTAATGTCTCCATCATCGGTGGATTTGGCATCCGTGTGACGATTACAAATCTTGGCTCCTTGGACCTGCGGAACGAATCCTGGAATCTAACGCTTACCGGTGGAATTATTTTCTTTGGGAAACATAAATCAGGGATCGCTACCATCAACGCTGGAGACGCCATCGTTCTGAAAACCCTGGTGTTCGGGGTGGGCAAAACAACGATCACCTTCTCAATCGCCTCCTCTGAAACAACGGTGCAAGGGAGTGTGTTTTTATTCTTTGTTCGGATATGATTAAAAATCTAGGGTGATGAGGAGCCGAACTATTTCGTTAAAAATATGTGATGGTCGCTCCAAAGAACGAGGGTCATTCCGATAAGTTAAAAGATGGAACAGACGTTTCAGTTATTGTGGTACTATGAAAGTATATGACGCGATCCTCTCCCGAAGGAGCATTCGCCGGTTTCAACAAAAACCTGTTGGTCTTGAGGTGTTAAAAAAATGTGTGAACGCAGCGCGGCTTGCGCCCTCAGCAGCGAATCTGCAGCCGCTTGAGTACTGTATCGTGATTGATAAAAAGCTGTGTGCCCAGCTGTTCGAGGCGCTCAGC
>Ga0315282_10004572_pt1 | contig 24005 bp, 22 predicted proteins | sample YL17G07_20_MG_FD_203693 | JGI IMG/M metagenome (GOLD analysis project Ga0315282, IMG submission 203693) | Sediment microbial communities from Yellowstone Lake, YNP, Wyoming, USA - YL17G07_20 | ecosystem: Environmental > Aquatic > Freshwater > Lake > Sediment | place: USA: Wyoming | collected... | reverse complement strand
TGGCCCCTGGCCCCCTCCCCCAAGGTCCTACTTCCCGCAGCACTTCTTGAATTTCTTGCCGCTGCCGCAGGGGCAGGGGTCGTTGCGGCCGGTCTTCTTCTGCTGGCGCTGCTGGGGCTGGGCCGCGGCGCTGCCGTCGCCGTGGCTGAAATACATGGGCTGTTCCTGGGGTCTGGCCTCTTCGGGAATTTCCTGGTGGGGCCGCACTTGCAGATGGAACAGGGCGCCCACCGACTCCGCCTCAATGCGATGGACCAGGTCCATGAACATGTCATATCCCTCCCGCTGGTATTCCCGCAGGGGGTCCTGCTGGGCGTAGCCGCGCAGGCCGATGCCGTCCCGCAGGTGGTCCATGGAGAGGAGATGGTCCTTCCATTGGTTGTCCACGATCTGCAACATCACCATTTGCTGGAGCTGGGCGAAGAGTTCCGGGCCGATCTCCTCGCTTTTGGTGGCGAAGCGTTCATTGACCCGCTCGATGAGAAGTTCCCGCAGGTCGCCGTCCAGGTTGGCGAGCGGCACCCGGAAGCCGAACTGGCGCTGGAAGGCGAGGCTCAGGCCGTCCAGGTCCCATTCTTCCGGGAGCTTGTTGGCGGTGTATTCCTCCACCAGTTCCTCCACCAGTTCCTGGGCCATCTCCAGGATGTCTTCCTGGAGATTTTCTCCGGAAAGGATCTGGCGGCGCTGGGCGTAGATCACCTCCCGCTGCTTGTTCATGACGTTGTCGTATTCCAGGAGGTGTTTGCGGATATCGAAGTTGTGGCTTTCCACCCGCTTCTGAGCCCTTTCGATGGCATTTGAGACCAGCTTGTGTTCGATGGGCTGGCCGTCGTCCATCCCCAGGCGGCCCATGAGGCCCTTGATGCGGTCGCTGCCGAAGATCCTGAGCAGGTCGTCTTCCAGGGACAGGTAGAAGCGGGAAGAGCCGGGGTCCCCCTGGCGGCCGGAGCGGCCCCGGAGCTGGTTGTCGATTCTACGGGATTCGTGGCGCTCAGTGGCCAGGATGTGGAGGCCGCCGGTCGCCACCACGCCTTCGCCCAGGACGATGTCGGTGCCCCGGCCGGCCATGTTGGTGGCGATGGTCAGCATGCCGAGTTGCCCGGCATGGGCGATGATCTGGGCCTCTTTTTCGTGCTGTTTGGCGTTCAGCACTTCGTGCTGGATGCCTTCCCGTTTGAGCAGCTTGCTCAGGTACTCGGACTTTTCGATGGAGGTGGTGCCCACCAGGACCGGTTGGCCCCGATGGTGGCAGTCCTTGATGTCTTCCACCGCGGCCCGGAATTTTTCGTCCGCGGTCTTATAAATGACGTCGGGATGGTCCAGACGGATCATCTTCTTGTGGGTGGGGATGACCATCACTTCCAGGTTGTAGATCTTCTTGAATTCTTCGGCCTCGGTGTCGGCGGTGCCGGTCATGCCGGCCAGCTTCTCGTACATGCGGAAGTAGTTCTGGAAGGTGATGGTGGCCAGGGTCTGGTTTTCGTTTTCGACCTTGACCGCTTCCTTGGCCTCCAGGGCCTGGTGCAGGCCGTCGGAGTAACGGCGGCCGGGCATCAGGCGCCCGGTGAACTCGTCCACGATGATGACCTGCCCTTCCTTGACGATGTAGTCCACGTCCCGCTTGAAGAGGTTGTGGGCTTTCAAGGCGGCCTGGAGGTGGTGCAGGACCTCGATATTCCTGGGATCGTAAAGGTTTTCCAGGCCCACCAGCTTTTCACCCCGGGTCACCCCCTCTTCGGTGACCAGGACGGAGCGGGCCTTTTCATCCACGGTGAAGTCCTGGTCCCTTTTGAGTTGCCGGGCCACCCGGTCCAGGACAAAGTAGAGCTGGGTGGATTCCTCGGCGGGACCGGAAATGATCAGGGGGGTGCGAGCCTCGTCGACGAGGATGGAGTCCACTTCGTCCACGATGGCGTAATAGAAATCCCGCTGGACGTAATCCGCCAGGGAGAACTTCATGTTGTCCCGCAGGTAGTCGAAGCCGAACTCGTTGTTGGTGCCGTAGGTGATGTCAGCATGGTAGGCGCGGCGGCGCTGGTCGTCGTCCAGGCCGTGGAGGATGGTGTCCACCGTGAGTCCCAGGAAGCGGTAGATGCCGCCCATCCATTGGGTGTCACGCCGGGCCAGGTAGTCGTTGACCGTGACGATGTGCACCCCTTGGCCGGTGAGGGCGTTGAGGTAGGCGGGCATGGTGGCCACCAGGGTTTTACCTTCACCGGTCTTCATTTCGGCGATCTTGCCCTGGTGCAGGACGATGCCGCCGATGAGCTGGACATCGAAGGGGCGCAGACCCAGGACCCGGGTGGAGGCCTCCCGGGCTGCGGCGAAGGCCTCAGGCAGGAGATCGTCCAGGGGCTCGCCGCGGTCCAGGCGCTCCTTGAACTCCGCGGTCTTGCTTAGGAGCTGGGCGTCGGAGAGATTACGATACTCCGGCTCCAGGGAGTTGATGGCGTCCACCAGGGGCGCCAGGCGCTTGAGCTCCCGCTCGTTTTTGCTGCCGAAAACCTTTTTCAGGAATAAATCAATCATATAAAGTCAGCCAATAAAAAACCCCGATAAAGCGGCGCTTCACCGGAGGAATTAAGGCAAGGGGAATTTTTCCATCACCTTCATTTGTTAAAATAGCTCTAGCAACGGAAACTGTCAAGGTAAGTTAGTCCGCCTCAGCGGCGGTCTCCAGCTCCAGGAGCATGGGGATTTCGTTGCATTTATCGGGGTATTTGAAGCAGTCTTTACACTCGCTCCAAATTATCTTGGGTAGATCATCATTGGGAACTTTACGAAACCCCAACCGTTTAAAAAAATCGGGACGAGTAGTGAGTGCGAAGACTTTTTTCAGCCCCAGGGCGCGAGCTTCCTCAATGCATTGATTGACCAAGCGGGAGCCTATGCCGGTTTTTTGAAAATTCGGCATCACAGCCACGGAGCGAATTTCCCCCAAGTCCTGCCAAAATATGTGCAGGCCGGCAACCCCGATAATGGGGCCGTGGTCCTTTTTATAGACAAAATATTCCCGCACCTGGCTGTACAAATCAGCCATGGGGCGCGGTAAGACATCTTTATCGGCGAACTCATGCAACATCCGCCAAATTTCCGGAACTTCGTTAATCTGTGCCTTGCGAATCATTTTGGCCTTAGAGGGTTACAGAGAGCTAAGGTTAAGATATAATCATAATTTAACGATGGCCACGGAGGCCCGACCCGAAAACATCAAGCCATTTGTAAGTGCGGCCGTCTCCGGCCGCCAAATCTTTATAATTATATCATTATTTTAAGGATAGAACCAGATGTCTGTTATCGCCCCAGACCAATACGTCGTCCTGGAATACCGCCTGCGCCTGGATAGCGGGGAGCAGATTCGCGGCACCGCCGAGGCGCCGGCTTATCTCAAATTTATCGCCGGCTGCAACGATCTGATGCCGGGGCTGGAACGTCGCCTCTTGGGCCTGCGGGAGCAGGAGGCGGTGGAGTTTGTAATCCCGGCGGAGGAGGCCTTCGGCCTCTATGAGCCGGAAAACGTCCAGGCGTGGAGCCATAAGGTCTTTCCGCCGGAGATGGAAGTGCAGGTGGGCCAGAAGGTGATCCCGGCCAATCTGCCTTTCCCGCCAGAGTATCCCCTGACCGTCAAGGAAGTGAAGGAAGATTGCGTCATCCTGGACATGAACCACCCCCTGGCGGGGCACGATCTCCATTATCAGGTGAAGGTCCTCGAGGTGCGGCCCGCCACGCCCGAGGAGTTGGAGCCGCTGAAGCAGTGCAAGTCCTGCTCGGAAGAGATGGAGGGGAAGTGTTCCTGAAAAAAAGGGAGGCGGACCCTGAGCCCGCCTCCCTGAATCCTTTTTAGTCCCACCGATACTTACATCTCGGTTAAGGTAATCGCCGCCGAGGGGCAGACCTCTATGCAGGACTCGCAGCCGAGACATTCATCGACGTTCACCGGGTTCGCCTTGTCATTTTCCATTTCGAAGACGCCCACGGGGCAGACATTGACGCATTCTTCATCGCCGGTGCATTTGTCCGTATCAACTTCTACCTGCCAAGCCATTAACTCTTTCCTCCTTTGAACTGGTACAAACTCTCATTACATAATTTATATCACAGAAAATAGGCAGGGGGACAAGTATCCCAGGGTCCTTGAGGTAAAATTTTTGCAGATTTCTCAAGATCAATGCTGAGGGCGGCGCTCTGGATTAGCCAAGAATTTTGGCGGCGTCAGGTTTCCTTGAGGAGTCGCCGGCCCGGGAAAAGTCCTGCAGGCCGCGCGGTACCTGTTGGTACTCCCGGGCTCGCTGCACCAGAGCCGGGGCCCATTGGGGCGACCCGAGGGCGTGGAGGTGGGTGTAAGTGGCCAGCACATTGTTAAAAACCAGGCCTTCCCGCCGGCCCGCCATGCCGGTGCCCCGGGTGACCCGAAAGGCCATGGCCGCCTCGGCCGCCGGATCCGGCACGATCTGAGAGTAATGAAACTCGTGGCCCATGAGCCGGGTGCCGATGGGGAAAAAGGGATTTTCCCGGATCACCTCCAGGATGGTGTAGCCGTGTCCCTGGGGCTTTTTGCCCATAACAAAGTCATAAGGGAAGAGGCCCACCATGGGAAACTTTCCTTCCCTGATCTGGATGGTCTCTCCCAGGTACATGAGGCCGCCGCACTCGGCATAGATGGGCAAGCCGGAGAGGGCCGCGGCCTTGACGGAATTGCGGAAACTCAGATTTTCGGCCAGGGCCAGGGCATGGGTCTCGGGAAAGCCGCCGCCGATGTATAGGCCGTCCAACTCCGGCGGCAGGAAGGGGTCGTCCAGGGCGCTGAGCTCCACCAACCTGGCCCCGTGCTGCTCCAGGGCCTCAAGGTTTTCCGGATAATAGAATTGAAAGGCGGAGTCCCGAATCACCCCGATGGTTACCTTTGCTGCGGCCAAGGTGACCGGGGTGGCCAGATCCTCAGGTACCGGCAGCGGCGGCGCCTGGATCGCCACCTGCCAGAGGCCGTCCAGGTCCAGGTAACGCTGAGCCAGGTCCCGGGCGGTGTTCACCGCCTTGATGGCGGTGGCGTGCTCCTGGGGGGGCACCAGGCCCATGTGGCGCTCGGGAAAGACGGCGCACTTGAGGCGCGGGAGCGCCCCCAGCACCGGAATGCCGCAGTAGCGTTCAATGGCCTGGCGGATGATGTCTTCGTGGCGGGGCCGGGCAATCTGGTTGAGAATCACCCCCCGGATGGGCACCTCGGGGTCGAAATGCTGACAACCCAGCACCATGGCGGCGGTGGTGCGGGTCCTCATGGTGCAGTCCACCACCAGCACCACGGGGGTGGCTAGAAATTTAGCCAGTTCGCCGGTGCTAGAGGTTCCCTGGGCATCGAGGCCGTCGTACAGGCCGCGGTTGCCTTCGATAAGGAGGGCGTCTGCCTGGGAGGCATAGCGGACCACCATGGCCATAATCTGGTCCCCCTCCATAAGGAAGGGGTCCAGATTGTGGCTGGGACATCCGGCAGCCAGGGCGTGCCAAGCCGGGTCGATATAGTCGGGACCCTTTTTAAAGGGCACCAATCGTCGCCCCTGGTCGCGCCAGGCGGCCAGCAGCCCCAAGGTCAAGGTGGTCTTGCCGGCCCCACCCCTGAGAGCTGCCAGCAGCAGTCGGGGACAGGGCTTTTGCATCAGTGCTTTGCAGCCCCTTCTTCGTGGGGGATTTCGATGAAGCTCCCGCCGAAGTAGGTATAGACGCAGCGGCCGCCGTCGATCAGATCCTTGATCCCGAACTTGATCGTGGTTTTGTCCTGGTCAGGGTGCGCTTTGAGGACGGCCTTCTGGATGTCCATGGCCTTGAGCTGTTTTTTGCCCTGGGCCTTGAAAACCATGTCGAAGATAAATTCCACCAACTCTGCTTTGGATAGCGCCATTTATCCCACCTGCTTTAGAATTTAAAATGCATCGACGTGCGGTAGGTGTCATAGGCCCACCGGTATTCGTCGATGTGCTGGAAGGTGAAGGGGATGTCGCATATTTCAAAGAACTTCTCCCAACCGATGCGGGTGACCCATTCGCCCACGCGCTCGAACTTGTTGGCGCCTTCGGCGTACTTGATGAGGATCTTGCGGACGGCCTGGACCACTTCCGGCCAGCGGGGCGGGTTGTTGGGCAGATAGGGCACCGCCAGCTTGGAGAACATGGGCGGGCTCTTGGCATTGGACACTTTGCCGCCGACCAAGAGGGCCACGCCGCCCTTCACGGAGTCGAACACCGGCATGGCCGGGCACATGGTGTAGCAGTTGCCGCAGTACATGCAGCGTTCGTCGTTGACCACCACGCTCTTGATGGACTTGTCCGGATGGGGCCGGATGGCGCCGGTGGGACAGGAGGCGATGGTGGTGGGAATTTCGCACAGGTGGCGCAGCCTTTCGTGGTTCACTTTGGGGGGCGTGCGGTGGATCCCCAGGATGGCGATGTCGGAGCAGTGCACCGCGCCACACATATTGAGGCAGCAGGCCAGGGCGATCCTAACCTGGGCCGGCAGTTTGTGGCTGCCGAAGTACTCGAACAGATCGTCCATGACGGACTTAACGATGCCCGAGGCGTCGATGGCCGGGGTGTGGCAGTGGACCCAGCCCTGGGTATGGACGATGCTGGTCACCGAGTGGCCGGTGCCGCCGATGGGGATGCCCATCTTTTTGCAGGCGTCCTTCAAGCCGGCGATCTTGCCCTGGTCGGTGAGCAGGAACTCGATGTTGTTACGGGAGGTGAAGCGCAGGAAGCCGTCGCAGAATTTGTCGGCCAGGCCGCACACATCCTTAATGAAGTCGGTGGTCACCAGGCGCCCGGAGCCACCCCGGACGGAATAAATCTTGGCGCCGGACTCGGAGACGTGCACCAGCACGCCAGGTTCCAGGATTTGGTGGTATTTCCACTTGCCATAGTTCTCTTTGATGATAGGCGGCAAGAACTTGTCATATTTTGGGGGGCCAATATCAGTTATCCGTTCAGCCATTTTCCTCATTCCTCCTGATTGATCGGCACTATGCCTGTAAATTATCTGATGGCGAATATAGACTTACAGTTTAATGTACTTGCGTCCCGCGGCCTCGGCCTCGAAATCTTCGGCGTGCCAGAAGAAGAAGGGGTTGGCCCGGGGGGTCCTGATGGTCTGGGGCACCGGGGGCAGGCCCACGCCTTCGAAGAAATTCCGCATACCCAGGCGCAGCATCAACTCGCCTGTGCGCTCCCGGTTTTTGCCGTTTTCCGACCACCATTCGTGGATATTCCCCACCAGCTCCATGAATTCATCATAAGGGGCTTCCATCCGCATGAAGGGGACGATAACCCAGCTCATCTGGGCCCCTTCCAGGATGGGGGCGTGCGATCCCAGGAGCAGCGTGGCGCCGGTATCGGTGCCGGGCCGCAGGGCCTGGGGCATCAGGTTGATGCAGTGCATGCAGTGGTTGCAGTTCTTGTTGTCGATCTTCAGGGTCTTGCCGTCATAGCTCATGCAAGCAGTGGGGCAGAGATCGGTGACATCAGCCTTGATGTCCAGCTTGGCATAAACGGTGCCGCCGCCCGCGGGCTTGATTTCGCCGCCGGCATAGGCCTTCACCGCGGCCTGGTCGATGCGGATGTCGTCTTTCCAGACGCCGATGACGCTCATGTCGGCCCGGGCCACCGCGGCCACGCAGTCGTTGGGGCAGCCGGAGCATTTGATCTTGAACTTGTAGGGGAAAGACGGGCGGTGCATCTCGAACTGGAAGTGCTGGGTGGACTCGTAGCACAGGTTCATGGTGTCATAACAGGCCCATTCGCAGCGGGCCTGGCCCACGCAGCAGGACGGGGTCCGCATGGCGGAACCGGAGCCGCCCAGGTCCCAACCCTTGGAGGTCAGTTCGGCAAAGGTGGGCTCCAGTTCATCGGTGGTGGTGCCCAGGAAGATCATGTCGCCGGTGGAGCCGTGCACGTTCAACACGCTGCTGCCATGCCGGTCCCAAATGTCGCACAGTTCCCGGAGGGCCTCGGTGGTGTAAAACCAGGCGGAGGGGTTGTTCACCCGGATGGTGTGGAAATGCTCCACCCCGGGAAACTCATCCGGCAGGTCAACGTAACGGCCGATGATGCCGGAGCCGTAACCCAGGACGCCGACGATGCCGCCATGCTTCCAGTGGGTGATCTTCTCTTTATACGAACGCTCCAACACCCCCAGTAAATCCGCAGCTGCTTTTTTCCGACCGGCGACCCGCTTCAGATCCGTAATGAAGCTGGGCCACGGACCGGACTCCAGTTGATCTAACAATGGAGTTTTATGCATGAACACTTTCCTCCCTTAATTAAATGGTCCCCTATGGGCTTATCCTTTTTTTCACAAAATCATTTCTATCACATAATATCGCAAGGCATTTGTCAACTAAAAAATTGTATCCTAAATTTCGTTTATGATTTGTACCGGACCCAATTCTCTCAGGGCATCGGCGCACTGGGCCGCCGGCCCCATCACCAGGGTGACCAGGGCCTCGGGGTGGAGATGGTTACGGGCCGCCCGGGCTGCGGTCTCCGGGGTGACGCTGCAAATTTGGTCACAATAACCTTTAAGGAAGTCCCGGCCCAGGTCGAAGAGGTCAATGGAGAGCACCTGGCGGCCGATGCCGCGCGTGGTCTCCAGCCCCAAAGGGAAATGGCCCACGTAATAACTCTGGGCCTCGGCCAGCTCTTGGGCAGTGACCCCATTTTCCCGCACCTCCCGGATCACCGCCTTGATCTCGTTTACCACCGCGGCGCTGTTGACCGCGGGGGTGAAGGTGGAGGTGATGAAGGGGCCCGGGGCCCGGCGAAAAGAAAAGCTGCTGCGAATGCCGTAGGTAAAGCCCAGGTCCGAGCGGATGCGGGTCATGAGGCGGGAGGAAAAACCGCCTTCCCCCAGGATGTAGTTCACCAGTTTCAGGGGGAAGTAATCGGGGTGCGCGCGGGGCAGACCCAGGTGGCCCATCCGGATTTCGCTTTGGGTCAGGTCGGGGCGGTCCAGGAGATAGATGCCGGGCGCGCCGGTTTTGTCCGGCGCCGCGGTGTAGGCCGGGCTGGCCGGGCCTCCGCCCTGCCAGGGTCCCCAGAGACGCTCGGCTTCCTGCGCCACCGTGGCGAAATCCATCATGCCCACCGCCACCAGGGTGGAAGTTTCGGGGATAATCTCACGCTGATAGAAGCCGTGCAGATCAGCCAGGCCCAGGGCGTTCAGAGTCTGGAGGTCGCCTTGCACCGGGTGGCCGTAGGGCGCCTCCCCGAAAAAGAGGCGCAGGTAGCGCAGGCTCGCCAGCTCCCGGGGGTCCTCCAACTGGTGGGTCAGCTCCGCCCGGCGGCGCTCCCGGATGAGCTGGAACTCCGCTTCGGGGAAGGATGGCGTCTGGACGACCTCCGCCAGGGTGGCCAGGTGTTCCCCAAAGTCTTCCGCCAGGCCTTCCAGGGAGATGAGGGTGGCGTCATAGCCGGAGCGGCCCGACAGACTAGCGCCCCGGGCTTCGATGTCCTGGGCCAGTTGCAACTGGCTGCGGGAGGCGGTGCCCAGGGTGAGGAGTTCCGCGGCCCAGTCGGCCACCCCGGGTTTACCCGCCGGGTCGGTCTCGGAGCCCCGTTTGGCCATGAAAGTGAGACTCAGCCAGGGAGCCCGGGCGAATTCCACCCCCAGGAGCTTCATGCCGTTGGAGAGGGTGGTTTGGTGGATTTCGGGGATGTAGTTTGTCATGATAGGGTCCTTCTATGGGGTTCAAAGTTCAAGGTTCAAAGTTAAAGGCGGTTGAAAGGTTTGTTGGATTCCTAACCTTGAACTTTGAATTGTCATTTAAACCAGTTCCCCCAAAGCCTGACTCTCCTCCGCAGAGACCGGCTGCAGGGTCACCACGGTGCGGTTGTCTTCCCGCAGGTAGGTCTGGGCCACCCGCTGGATGTCGGCCGCGGTGACCGCCTCGTAGGAGGCGAGAATCTGGTTGACCTTGGAGGCGTCGCCGGTTTTCAGGTGAAAGAGGCCCGCCAGCAGACCCCGGAAGAAGTTGCGGGACAGGCTGTTCACCGCCTGAGAGCGCAGCAATTTCTTGGCCCGGGCCAGTTCGAGGGGCGCCACCCCGTCTTGTCGCAAGTGCTCCAGGGCGGTCCACAGCTCGCTCTCCAACTCCTTCAGGGGCTGGCCCGGCGCGGCCACCGCGGCCACCACCAGGAGGTCCGGGTCCTGGGCCGAGAAGGGCAGGGGGGCCATCTCCACCTCCAGAGCCGCGGCCTTGCCGGGCCGGATGAACTCCTGGTAGAAGCGGGAGGCCTTGCCGCCGGAGAGGATGACGGAGAGCAGGTTCAGGGGATAGAGGTCGGGATGGTCCAGGCCCACCACGTGGTAGCCCGCCAGCAGGGCCTCCACCTGGGAGACCTTCTTGACCACGCCCCGGCGCTCGCCCCGTTGGGGCGGCTCGGTAAACGGGTGCGTAGGTGCGACGCCGGGGTTGGGGATCGCTCCGAAGTATTGGTCCACCAGGTCCCGGGCCCGTTCCGGGTGGGCCTGGCCGGCGATGACCACCGTCATGTTGCCCGGGTGGTAGTGGTTGCGGTAGTAGCTGCGGCAGTCCTCCAGGCTGAGGTGGCGTAAATCCTGGTCCCAGCCGATTACCGGCCACTGGTAGGGATGCTGGGTGTAGGCGGTGGCGAAGAGCTGCTCCTCCACCAGGCCCAGGGGACTGTCCACGCTCCTGAGTTTACGCTCGCTGATCACCACCTGCAACTCCGGGGAGAAGGTCTCATCATCCAGCTTCAGGTTCAGCAGGCGATCGGCCTCCAGTTCCAATCCTAACTCCAGGTGCTCGGCGGGCAGGTTTTCGAAATAGGAGGTGTGGTCCTTGGTGGTGAAGGCATTGATCTCGCCGCCCTTGGATTGGAGGATGCGGGAAAACTCCTCGGGCCCCAGGGTCTCGGTGCCCCGGAACATCAAGTGCTCGAAGAGGTGGGAGATGCCGGTGATGCCCGGCAGCTCATGCCGCGAGCCCACCTTGTAATGGATCTGCAGGGAGACGATGGGTAGGCTGGCGTCAGGCAGCACCAAAATAGTGAGGCCGTTGGCCAGGGTAAAGGGCGTCAGGTGGATCTCCGGCTGCCAGGCCGCCGGGTCGAACTTCGGGGACGGGGTCATGTAAGGCCTCCGGGAAAAATAGGGACACCTCCTATTTTTCATAATTTTTTCTCCGCCGTATTAGTTAGGGCTTGTCTAGAAAAATAGGAGGTGTCCCTATTTTTCCGGGATAGCCGCTCCAGTGCCGCAGCAGCTTCTCATCCACTTCTACCTTTAAAGGGGTTGTTTGGGCAATGGGAATCTGCTTGGGAGCCTCCCCTTGGAGGACCCGCCGGGCCAGGGCCGCGGCCTCCTCTCCCAGGCGGCGGTAGTCCAGGGCCACCCAGAGCAGCGCCCCCCGGTGCGAACCTTCGGGATAGCCGCTGACCACCATGACCTGGAGCCGTTGGCCCCAGTCCAGCAGCAGCGGGGCGTAGCGGGCGGCGCTGGCCGCCGGCGGCAGATATATCACCCGGGACCCCCGGGCCAGCAGGCGCTCCAGCCCCAGGCGGTCCGTGGCGGCCGCGGCGCTGGTCTCGGTCAGGGGCGTGATCCCAAACTGCGGAGCCTGGCGGGTAAATTCCTGGGCCAACTCCGCCGCCACCCCATCGGTGGGATCGTACAGCAAACCCCAGGGGGCCTTTCCCAGGAGGCCGGAGCCCTGCTGCAAGGCGGATTCCAAGGGTGGCGGCGAGGCCAGGCCGGTGACGTTCTCCTGGTGATCCTCCGGATGCTCCGGCCCGTAGGCGACGCCGGTGAAATAGGGGTCGGCCACCAGGGCGAAGACCACCGGGGTGTTTTTCTCCAGCGGCGCCACCCGCATCAGGGCCGGGGTGCCCAGGACCACCATTAGCCGGGGTTTGAGCTGCCGCACCCGGCGCAGTTCGGTCTGGAGTTCCCGGCCGAATTCCGGGGCGCACACCACTTCCACGGGACCAGCCTTCAGGTTTTCTCGCAAACCGTCAATGGCCTGGCGCATCCGGGGCGCATCCGGGGAGCAGAAGATGACGATGGGGCGATCTGCGGGGCTTTTGCTAGGGCCGCAGCCCCCGGCGATCAGGAGCGCCAGGGTGAGGAAGAAGAAGAGGAGTTGTCGGTTTTCGGTTTTCGGTTTTCGGTAAATGATCTGGTGGTTTGGAGTTGTCGGCATTTCGGCATTATCGAACAAGTCATATGTTTGAGGGAAGTAATTGAAATTGCAAGATTCTTCTCTTCTAGAATGACATCATTGGCGGTGACTGGCGCGAGCTAAATCAGCCCATTCCATAAAGGCCAACAGAAAACAGAAAACAGAAAACAGAAAACAGAAAACCGTCTTTTAATGGATCAGCTTGCCCAGGCGGTCCCAGCGCATCCGGAAATCCCGGCTGTCCCAAGAGAAGTGGGAGACGAGACCCTGCAGCCCCCCCAGGAAGGCGGGGAGGAAAGATTCCCCCGGCGGCCCTTCCCAGGAAAAATAGATGATCATGGCCTTGCCCTTGAGGTTGTCCATGGGCACAAAGCCCCAGAAGCGGCTGTCATAGCTGCGGTCCCGGTTATCCCCCATGCAAAAATAGGAGTTGGGGGGGACCACCACCGGGCCGAAGTTGTCCCGGGCGGGCTCGATGGGACTTCTGGGTGCAGGAATTACCAAGGAGTCTTCGTAATGGGCCTGGGGAGTCTCGTAGACCTTGCCGTTGATATAAACCTTTTTATTGATGATCTGGATCTTGTCCCCGGGCAGGCCGATAACCCGCTTGATATAGTCCTTGCTGGGGTCCTGGGGGAAGATAAAGACCACCACATCGCCCCGCTCGGGTTGACCGAGGGGAATCGCCACTTTGTTGTTAAAAGGGTTGCGAATGCCGAAGCTGAGTTTATTTACCAAGAGGTAATCGCCGATCAGCAGGGTTTTTTCCATGGACCCCGAGGGTATGGAAAAGGCCTGAATCAAAAAGAACTTGATAATCAAGGCCAGGATAAAGGCAATGACCAGGGACTCGCCGTACTCACGGAATAAGGATTTCTTGCGGCGATCCCTGGGATCGGATTCTTTACGTTTGAGCGTGGCTGACTTCATGTGCCTCGAATTTTAGCTCAGGACCAACAGGTCCCGGCTCGATGGCCGGATTAGTCCATCGGCGCGAATTGATCTTGGGGAGCGCCGCAGATGGGGCAGACCCACTCCGGCGGGAGTTTTTCAAAGGGGGTGCCGGCAGGGACGCCATTGTCCGGATCTCCCTGGGCGGGATCGTAGATATAACCACAGATCTGACACTGATACTTTTTCATGAAGGCTCCTTTCTCAGGGGTTGTCGCCCCGGTTAAGCTTCCGGATCAGGGCCGGGCCGGCGGCGAAGGAATCCAGGTGATGCGCCGCCTTGAGCCGGGGGTTACGGTAGGCCACCAGGTCCACTCCGGCATTGGCGGCAAAGGCTTCATCCACTGCGGAATCCCCGATATAGATGGCCTCCTGCGGCTCGAGACCGAAGTGGTCCAGAATCCGCTCAAAGGATTCCGGATGCGGTTTGGGGCGGGAGACGTCCTGGGCCGACACCACCAGGTCGAAGCCCTCCGCCAAGCCGTGATAGCTGAGCACCGCCCCGGTGGTGGTGGTGCGGTTGGTGGCCAGGGCGGTGAAACAGGTGGGGCGCAAATAGCCCAGGAATTCCCGCAGGTGCGGTTCTTCCAGCATCATGGGAATGAAGGGCTGGTAATCCAAGGTGCGGTAGTAGGCGAAAACCGCGTCCAGAGGGCCATAGCCTCGAAAGGTATATTCCAGCGATTCCCAGATGGTATGGCTGTGGACATAATCTTCGGCCTCAGGGCTCAACCGGGGTTGGTCGAAGTGGGCCAGGATGGCGTTATAAAAGGCGATGTTGGCCTGCCGGGAGTCGAACAAGACCCCATCGCAATCAAAGGCTACCAGCTTGATCAAACCGTGTGTCCCGGAAAGGTGGATTAGAGCTAGCCGCCCACGACCTTTTGGACTGGCGGGAGCAGTAATTTTTAAGAATAATTTGAAATACTATGATTGTCAAGAGCCGGCCGGGAGGCGGCCCTGCTTCAGAGGATCTGAAGTTCCGGGAAAAGTGATATGACCTTTTCCCTTGCTTTTCTGCCGGGTTTTTTCCAGAATTCAGGCATGTCAACTGCTTTCGAAACCGCGCGCCTTACTGCCCTGAGAAACCTTCTGGCCCACCGGGAGGTGGACGGCCTTCTGGTCTCCGGCCCTTCGAGTCGCCGTTATCTCAGTGGCTTCACCGCCGCTGATCCCGACTGTGGCATGCTTCTCATCACCCAGAGCGCGGCGGTGCTCCTCACCGATTTCCGCTATCAGCTTTGGGCCCAGCAGGAAGCCGCAGCCTTTCAGATCGCGGTTTATAAGGTGAGCCTGGGGGAAACCCTAATGGAGCTGCTCAAGGAGTTCCAGGTGCAGCGTCTGGGCTTCGAAGCGGCACACCTCACTTATCGGCAATATCAACGCCTGACTGAAACCGCGGCCTCCACGGGACTCCGGGTGGAGTGGCGGCCCCTGGAAGGGGTGGTGGAAGAGCTCCGGGAGGTGAAGGGGCCGGAGGAACTGACGGCCATGCGCCGGGCCCTGGAACTGAGCGAGGCGGTCTTGCGCCGGGTTTCCCGGGAGTTGGCTCCAGGGAAGACGGAGCGCCAGGTGGCCTGGGAGATCGAAAGGGGCTTGCGGGAAGGGGGGGCCGAGTCCGTGGCCTTTCCCCCCATCGTGGCCGCCGGCGAAAACAGCGCCCGGCCGCACCACCAGCCGGGGGACCATGTCCTTCAGGCCGGCGAGCCCATCCTCATCGACATGGGCGCCAGGCTGGACGGCTACTGCGCCGACATCACCCGCACCTATATTCTGGGACCGCCGGATGAGCAGTTTCAAAAAATCTACACCCTGGTGCGCCGGGCCCAGGCACACGCCGAGGCGGAACTTAAAGCCGGCCTGGACAGTCTGGCCGGGGACGCCCTGGCCCGGGATGTCGTTGTCGAGGCGGGCTACGGGGAGGCCTTCGGCCATTCGCTGGGCCACGGGGTGGGCCTGGCGGTGCACGAAAACCCGGCCCTGAGCCCCCATGAGGAGCGCCGATCTACCCTCAAAGCCGGCAGCGTGGTGACGGTGGAGCCGGGCATCTACCTGGCCGGCTGGGGCGGGGTGCGCCTGGAGGACATGGTGCTACTGCAAGCAGACGGCGCGGAAGTCTTGAATAGATATGTGGATTTTTATGAGTGGGATTAGCGGCAGGGCGAAAAGGGGCAAAGGGGCAAAGGGGAGGAGGGAAAAGGGTAAAGGCGGTGCGTCGTTGTTCAAATTCGGTTCTTCACCAGAGGGCGGCCCCAGGCCGCCGACCCCGGCTGCCGGGCAATCCCATTGCCGGGTTAAGATGTTGTAGATATCGTTAATAAATAATAAGTCAAAGTATTGCCTAAAGATAGCAGGAACCTTCCAACCTCCCCTTCAATTAGCGCGGCAAGCCGGTGCCTTTCTCCCCCTCCAAAATAGTAACCAAAGTACCAAGATGTGAATTATGATCCAAGGTGCATTTACCCAATGATCTACTCCAAACATTTCAGTCCTTAGATTGCCAAATAAATAAGTGGCGATGGACTCTGCGGCCGCAAAGCCAAGCAGGCTCGCGCACAAGATTAGGGCAATGGTATGCCAATTCCAACCGCGCAGGAAGCCAGCGCAAGAAAGTAGGTGCAGGTAGAGAGCCTGAAATAAAAGCGCAGTAACAAGAGTAAAAGGCAATGCCCATCCTGACAGCTCAACCTGAATTCCAAATTGCTTCCTCTGCACCCGCTCCAATATACTCGGTGGCTCGGAAAAGGCTCGTAAATTGACGATACGAGCGCTCCATGCAACCTGAGGTTCATTTGACTTCTCCAATGCGGAGAAAGAACCTAACTTAGTATTCGTAACATATACTTTTGTATAAACAATATCGCCCGGATTTAGGAGAGCCGGTTCTGCTTCAAACTTGGCGTCATCGACTCGTTTCCAATGCAATTGTACGAAAGCCTTAGAGAAAGAGTTATCGACATTTACAATCTTCCAAGGTTCCTGAACGCTGACACTCAGTTTTTCGTAGTAATCGCTGGGTAAAATTGGAACACTCCCCATATTTTTAATCATGGCTTGAACGGTGAAAAGGTTGTCAAGCGGTTGCTCGTTCAATGTTAACTTGACTTTGTTCCCTTCCGTGGATATATCCCACAAAGCGTTAAGTGGCGGCAACCGTAATAATTCGACACGCTTCTCAGGAGCAGGGGCTGATCCACGACTATATAAGTCGTATGCTACATAGGCGGGTATAACCGCCGTTAGCAAAATGACCATAAGGGTAATCACCTTCCAGAATCCGCTTTCAGCACTCATCGGGGGGTCTCGTTAAGGCTATCATTCTTTTTTATTATTACATAAAAATTGAAAAGTCTCTATTGCGAAAAACTGGAGATTAAGAATTTTATATTGCAAAGCAGTATCCAAGAATTAAAGGATACCTTAGGCATTATTAGCCCCCGCCAAAATATCCGCATTGATTTTGATAGAGGTTAGCTAGTGCGGCGTTCTCGCGCCTGGACGTCGCAGACCAGCACCACCAGGTCGCTGTTCTTGCCCTCGGGGTCCTTGACCAGGTCTTCGAACACCGCTTTGGTGGTAAAGCCGGCATGTTTAAAGACCTTGAGGGCCGCCTGGGCTTGCAGGTGGATCTCCGCAATCAGCTTCTCCAGGCCGAATTCCCCGGCCAGCTCCACGATCTCGTTGATGAGCAGGGTGCCCAGGCCCCGGCCCTGGAAGTCTTTGGCCACCACCACCCGGACGTTGCCCAGGTGGCGCTTCCAGCCCACCTTGCGCATGTGCAGGGTGGCGTCCCCGACGATGCGGCCGTCCACTTCGGCCAGGAGGGGAAAGACCTTCTGATAGTCGATGTTGTTCACCCAGTGGTCGATGACCGTTTGGTCCCGGACATCACTGCGCAGGAACAGTTTGTCTTTCTCATCCAGGCGCCGGAAAAAATCCAGCATCTTGTCCCGGTCCTCCTGCACCATGGGGCGCAGAGTCACCCGGGTGCCGTCCTTTAACACTCCCACTTTCTGGTAAGGCGCCATCTTTACCCCCTTCAGTAGCCAGTAGCCAGTAGTCAGTAGTCAGTAGTCAGTAGCCAGTAGCCAGTAGCCAGTAGTCAGTAGTCAGTTCCCAGTTTCCAGTTTCCTAAATTATTGGTAGCCGCAGGCTTTAGCCTGCGCCTGCACAGGCTGGAAAGCCTGTGCTACCAATTGATTGCGCAGTGGTATAAAAGGTATTTCCATAATTTTACGGAAATTTACTGCTCACTGCTCACTGCTTACGGATCACTTTCCCAGCGCCAGGCGCTCCGCCAGGTAGGGCGGCAGTTGGGCCGCCAGGATGCGCCGCTGGGCCCCGGCAATATCATAAGGCACCGACTTGAAATGAATGGAGAACTCCTCATCGTCGAAGATGGCATAGGCGGCCTCCGGGTTGCCGTCCCGTGGTTGCCCGACGCTGCCGGGATTGATGAGGTAATGGCCTTCCCGGGACAGGACCAATTTGGGGGCGGTGATTTCCTGCAGGGCCACTTTCCCACGGATATCCCGATACCACAAGGCCCGGCGGTGGGTGTGGCCGAAGAAACAGACCCGGACGCCGGATCCTTGGCTCAGGTCCCGCAAAACCCTTTTACCCTGGAAGTGGTAGGCGATATAAGCGTCCGGGCTGCTGGGGGTGCCGTGGCAGGCCCAGAAACCCTGGGTCTCCAGGGTTAAGGGCAGGCCCTGGAGAAATTCCAGTTCTTCCCGGGGCAACTGCTCCCGGCACCACTTCAGGGCCTGATAGGCGATGATGTTGAAGGATTCGGCCCGCTCCGGCGACAGCAAAGCCAAGTCGTGGTTGCCCGCCAGGTTTTTGATGTCCGGTCGGCTGCGAAGCAGCGCCAGACATTCATTGGGGCTGGCGTTATAGCCCACCAGGTCCCCCAGGTTCAAGACAGACTCCGCCCCATCCTGGCGGAGCCGGTCCAGGACGCTCACCAGGGCCTCCAGGTTGCTGTGGATATCGGCGATAATGGCTAAACGCATGTTTTCTGTTTTCGGTTGTCGGTTTTCTGTGAAAACCAAAAAGCTTCAATCAGAAAACGGGCCACCCAATGATACAATAGCGCTAAAACAGAAAACAGGAAACAGAAAACAGAAAACCATCCTCATTGACATTTCCGGGGATTCTGGTAATTTTTGCCCCACATGGAACCCGGCAGCATTGTGGAATTTTTTGAGGAAAAGCGCATCCTTTGCGGCGTCGTGTTGGAGCTCAAAGGGGAGCGGCTCCGTGTCCTGGCCCAGAACAGCCGGGAGTTCACCCTGCCCCCCAAGCGCCTCCTGCATGCCGGCCCCTCCCTGGTCCTGGATCGCCTGAATCGCCAGGAATTGCTCAAGCGCCTGGAGGAGACCGCCCGGGAACGGGAAGCGCTGAAGGGCGCCATCAATCTGCGGGAATTATGGGAGCTGCTGGTCCAGGAGAACCACCCCACCACCGTGGCGGAACTGGCGGAGTTGTGGTTCGGCCGCGCCGCAGCCGATGAAGTGGCGGCCGCCGGCCGGAGCTTGCGGGAAGACCGGTTCCTCTTCAAGCACAAAGACGATCAGGTTATTCCCAACCCCCCGGAACTGGTGGCGCAGTTGCAGGAGCAGCACACGCGTGAACTGGCTCGCCGCCAGGAAATAGAGGAGATCGGCGCCTGGCTGCAGGCGGTGTGGGATGGCCGGGAACTTACCGCCCAACCTCCCTGGCGGGATCGGGTGGTGTCGCTGTTGCGCCAGATGGTGGTGTTCGGGGCCGAGGCCCCGGATTATGCCCAGGGCAAGGCCTATCTGGATAAGGCCCGCCTCAGCGTTGGGGACGCCCCTTTCCGCCTGCTAATGCGCCTGGGGGTCTTTCAGGAAGATGAAGACCTGGATTTCCACCGCCTGGAAGTGCCCCAGGAGTTTTCAGCCGAGACTCTGGCGCAGACCCGGCAGCTGGCGGGACCGGCCCCGGCCGACCCCTATGCGGCCCGGCGCCAGGACCTGACCGGCCTGGAACTCATCACCATCGATGGGGAACGCACCCGTGATTTCGACGACGCCCTCAGCCTGGAGCAGTCGCCGGCAGGCTGGCGCCTGGGCATCCACATCTCCGATGTCTCGGCCCTGGTCCTCGCCGACACCCCGCTGGACCGGGAAGCATTGGTGCGGGCCACCTCCATCTATCTGCCGGAGCGGCGTCTGCCCATGCTGCCGGAGGAGATCTCCGAAGACCTCCTCAGCCTCCTGGCGCACCAAGAGCGCCGGGCCCTGAGTTTTATGGTGACCTTGAGCCCGGCGGCCGAGGTGTTGGACTGGGCCATTGTGCCTAGCCTCATCAAGGTGGGCCGCCGGCTGACCTACCACGAAGTGGATGGCCTCCTGGGACAGGACCAGACCCTATCGGCCCTGTTGCAATTAACCGGCAGGCTCAAGGAGGCGCGCCTGGCCCGGGGCGGCTACGAACTCAAGTTGCCCGAGGTCTGGGTCATCTTCACCCCCCAGGGAGATTTGCAGGTATCGGTGGAGGACCAGGAGACTCCGAGCCGGCAGTTGGTGGCGGAGGCCATGGTGCTGGCCAACTCCCTGGCGGCCCGATTTCTGGCGGAACAGGCCATCCCCGCAATCTACCGCAGCCAGCCCGAGCCCCGGGAACCGATCCGCACCGAGGGGCACAAGAGCCTGCTGGAATTGTGGCAGGACCGGCGGCGTCTCAGCCGGGTGGTGATGGATTTGGAGCCCTTACCCCACTGGGGCCTGGGGTTGGACTGTTACACCCTGGCCACTTCCCCCATCCGCCGCTACCTGGACCTCCTGATTCACCGGCAGATCCTGGCGGCCGTGAGCCAGGCGCCGCCGCCCTACCGCCGGGAGGATCTGGAGCGGATTCTGCCGGTCATGGAGTCGGCCATGCGCCGGTCCGGTCAACTGAAAGCCCGCCGCCTGCGCTACTGGCTGCTGAAGTACCTGGCTGCCCAAGTGGGGCGGAAGAAGGAGGCGATGGTGTTGGAGGCCTTGCCGCACCGCTACCGCCTCATGTTTCCCGATCTCTTGCTGGAGTTGTTTCTGGCGGCCCCGGCCGGTATGAGGCTCTCCCCCGGGGACACCATCCTGGTGCGCCTGGATAAGGTGTCGCCCCGGGAGGATCAGATCAAGGTCTCCCTGGCGTAGTATGGAGCCGGTAACCTTGAAGTATTTCTCTCCGGATCATATCGTCATTTCCTCCCCGAAGATTTTCTGTTGTTTCCCAGCAGGGGGCGTGATTAACAAACTCAGTTGCCAGATTGATCCGGGAGAGATCTATTCTTGATATTCCCTCTCCAATGATTAGTTTCCGAGGTATTAATTGACTTGAGGCACCGCATCCCCGAAGTTTTTGATATATGGGCAACTCTTTTACCCAACCGCCGCTTTTCCCAGAATTCAAGCCTCTCGGCCTGGAGGATAAGGAAATTTTCCGACGGCTCCTGTGGGATTATCAACCGGAAACTTCAGAGTTAACCTTTACCAACCTTTTTATCTGGAAGGATTTCTATAACTTTGCCTGGTCACTGGATCGCGACTGGCTGTTAATTATTAGTGATTCTCCCGACGGCAGAAGTTGGACGTTTCCACCCATCGGGCCTTCGACGAGAACGGCAATCTGCGCAAAACTACTCAAATGGCTCGGGGAAATAAAGGGGATAAAGGCTCCCAGTATTGAACGTGCAGATAGCCGGCTGGCGGCGGAGTTGGCTCAGGCCTCTGGATTTCTTATCGAACCTACCAGGGATCATTTCGATTATGTCTATCAATCTGAAGACCTCATTCAGCTAGCAGGGCATCGGTATCAAGCGCCGCGCAACCATATTCATCATTTGCAGCGTTCATTGGCCTTTTCATATGAACCTCTCCAAGATAGGCATCTCTCTGCCTGTCTGGATTTGGCGGAAGAATGGTGTGCTCAAAAAAGATGTGCTGAAGATTTGAGTCTTCAAGGGGAATGGGAAGCTGTAAGAGCGGGTTTGCGAAATTTTCATGATCTTAACTTGCAAGGCGCGGTGATCCTGATTAATGGCCAGGTTGAAGCCTTCACCTTGGGGGAACTACTCAATGAAGAAACCGCGGTAGTCCATATCGAGAAGGCCAATCCCCTGATTTCGGGAGTATATGCCGTGATCAACCAGGAATTTTGCCGACATTCCTGGTTCCAGGTGCCATTCATTAATCGGGAGCAGGATCTGGGGGTACCGGGGCTCCGAACGGCAAAAATGTCCTACCACCCCCATCATTTGGTGGAGAAGTTCCGAATTCGACTGAGCTGAATCATCTGGTTCATATTTTTAAAATCTCTCCCCTGATAGCCTAAGTCTCACACGGTAACAAAAAAGGGGTTAGCCTCATCAGCTAAACCCTTGCTTTTCTGGAGCCGGCACGGGGGGTCGAACCCCGGACCTGCTGATTACGAATCAGCTGCTCTACCACTGAGCTATGCCGGCTTGCCCGTTATTTTAGCCGCTCTCTGTCTATTTCGCAATGGTGTGGGACGAGACCTAGGCGGCCTGGGGATACTTGTCATTAATGAACCTAACGCCATGGCCGACAAATACTTCGTCTTCGCTGGTCACCGCCACGCAAATGACGCGGTGGGATTGAATTCTACAGAGGCGACCTATCACTGCCTACTCGCCCCCGCCGAACACCCGGGCAAAAATCGTATCGATATGGCGGAAATAGCGGTTTAATTCGAAAATCGCCTCAACCTCCGTCAAAGTCAGGTGCCCGGTGATTTCCGCGTCCTCCTTAACCCGCTGGGCGAACTCTCCCCCTTCCTGCCAGACCCGCATGGCCGGGCGCTGCACCAGCCGGTAGGCCGCATCCCGACTCAGGCCTTTATCAATGAGGGCCAGCAGCAGGCTCTGGGAGAAGACCAGGCCGCGGGTCAGGTTGAGGTTCTTGATCATATTTTCCGGATAGACCTGGAGATTCTTCAGCAGCCGGGTCAGGCGGGCCAGCATGAAGTCCAGAAGCACCGTGGAATCCGGGGCGATGAGGCGCTCCACCGAGGAGTGGCTGATGTCCCGTTCGTGCCACAGGGGCACGTCTTCCAGGGCTGCCAGGGCGTTGGCCCGCAGCACCCGAGCCAGGCCGCAGAGATTCTCGGACAGGACCGGGTTGCGCTTGTGGGGCATGGCCGAAGAGCCCTTCTGCCCGGCGGCGAAGAGCTCCTCGGCCTCCCGCACCTCGGTGCGCTGCAGGTGGCGGATCTCCAGGGCCACCTTCTCGACGCTGGCCCCGATCAAGGCCAGGGTGAGGAAATATTCGGCGTGCCGGTCCCGCTGGATGACCTGGGTGGAGATGGCCGCGGGTTTCAACCCCAGGCGGGCGCAGGTCTTGGCCTCCACCTCCGGAGGGAGATGCGCGAAGGTGCCCACCGCGCCGGAGAGCTTGCCCACCGCGATGGTCTCCCGGGCCGCGCTGAGGCGCGCCCGCTGCCGCTGGAATTCGGCGTACCACAGGGCGAATTTCAGGCCGAGGGTGATGGGTTCGGCGTGCACCCCGTGGGTGCGGCCCACCATGGGGAGGGCCTTGAATTCATAGGCCCGCTCCTTGAGCACCGCCAGCAACTCGTCCAGGTCGGCCAGCAGCAGATCGGCGGCTTCCTTCAGGCGCAGGCCCAGAGCAGTGTCCAGGACATCCGAGGAGGTCAGGCCGAAGTGGAAATAGCGGCCGTCCTCGCCCATACAGGCGGCCACCTGGTCCACGAAGGCGGCCACGTCGTGGTGGGTCTTGGCTTCGATGGCCAGGATCTGCTCCACGTCGCAGACGGCCTTGCCGAAGGCCCGGGCCGGCACCTCCCTGGGGATGATGCCGCACTCCGCCATGGCCTCCATTGCCGCCAACTCCACCTTGAGCCAACTATTGAACTTGTTCTCTTCGGTCCAGATGCGGGCCATTACCTCACGGCTGTATCGGGGGATCATCTTGCACCTCTATCAATTAATCTCTAATTTGGCCTGGGAGTTGCCAGGAACGTTTTCGCCCCCGCTGATTATAAACGGAAGCCCCTGATAAGAGAAGAAGATTGACGGGACAAATTGGAATGGCTAACTTTCATTAAGCAAAATCAGCCTTCAATGAGGCCCACATGCCCGACTGGGGAAAAATCTTCGCGGCTCCGGCAATGCAGGGGCTGCAGCCCAACCCCGACTTTCTGGCATTGCTGCCGGAGCTCCGGCGGGCTGGGGTTCGCCGGGTTTTGGATGCCGGCTGCGGCGTGGGCCGCCAGCTCTTGCCCCTGGCGCAGCAAGGTTTTCAGGTGGTGGGGGTGGACCGGGAGGCCGCGGTGCTCCCGGTCTTGAAAAAGAATCTGGCGGCCGCCGCCCTGTCGGCGCCGCTGCTGCAGGCCGACTTGCGGCGCCTGCCTCTGGCGGACGGCCGTTTTGATCTGGTGGTCAGCATCAACGTCATCAACCACGGCGATGCCGCCACCTTTCGGGATTATTGCCGGGAGCTGGACCGGGTCCTGAAGCCCGGCGGTCGCCTGTTTATCAATGTCTCACCGCGAGCCTTCGCCGAAAAAGTGAGGCTGCCCCAGACCAGGGAGCTGGAGCCCGGCACCCTGGTGGACATCGCCACCCCGGACGGCGAACTGGTGCACCATTTCCCCGTCCCCGCGGAGTTGCAGGCCCAATTCCACGGCTATGGGGTGGAGCGTCTGGAGACCATCCTGACCCCGATTCCCTTCATGGGCAACGTCGAACTGCCGCAACTCATTTTTTGGGGGACGAAAATGTAGCCGCAGGCTTTAGCCTGCGCTGGATGAAGACGATGCAGGCCTGCGTACCTGCGCAGCAGGTTTAGGCGGGCACGGAGGCCCGCCCCACCAGTCACTAACC
>Ga0315282_10004571_pt1 | contig 24006 bp, 19 predicted proteins | sample YL17G07_20_MG_FD_203693 | JGI IMG/M metagenome (GOLD analysis project Ga0315282, IMG submission 203693) | Sediment microbial communities from Yellowstone Lake, YNP, Wyoming, USA - YL17G07_20 | ecosystem: Environmental > Aquatic > Freshwater > Lake > Sediment | place: USA: Wyoming | collected... | reverse complement strand
ATTTTACACAAATAGCCCAACTAAGGCAAAACCAAATAATTTACCCCATCCCCCCCAGCACCCTAAAAAATCTTTGATTTTTCAGGGAACCCTATTTATCTTTATGTGGTAACCCCATCCCCCTTTGATAATGAGCCTAACTTAATTAGGGTATCTAAGAGGGGTGTCAGTCCCCTTTGAAAGAATAACCAAAATAAAGGGGTGTTTAAGAGGGGCGCTAGCCCCTCTTTTTCTTCTCCTCCCCCTCTCCTTTGAAGGAGAGGGGGATACAGGGGGTGAGGTGTAAAAAACGAGAAACCACTTGACCTAGCCAACAGGGGCTGATATTATCAGCTCGAAGAGTCTTCGACCTTGGGGGTGTGGGGTGAATTTCCTGGAAAAGCTGAGCAGCGTCACCGATAAGAATAATAGCCTCTTGTGCATCGGGCTTGACCCAGACCCGGCACTGATGCCAGCTAGGATTGACACCTTTAAATTCAATAAGGCAATTATTGATGCTACCTCTGAGCTGGTATGCGCCTATAAGCTCAACCTTGCCTTCTATGAGGCTCTGGGAACCAGCGGGCTTGATGCCATGGCGCGTACCATTAAATATATGCCGAACAATATTCCGGTGATTGGCGATGCTAAACGGGGTGATATTGACAACACCGCTAAAGCCTATGCCAAGGCTCTTTTTGGTGTCTTTAACTTTGATGCCGTTACCTTGAACCCCTACCTCGGCTTTGACTCCGTCGAGCCTTTTATTGAGCACTGGGAGCGGGGGGTATTCATCCTCTGCCGAACCTCAAACCCAAGCGCCGTTGATTTCCAGAACCTGCGCCTTCAGACCGAGCACGGGCAATTCCCCCTCTTTGAGGTCGTCGCCCTCAGGGCGGCGCAATGGAATAAGCACGGTAACATCGGGCTGGTGGTTGGCGCCACCTACCCTGAGGAACTAAAAATGATACGCAAGAATCACCCTGATATGCTGCTTCTGATACCCGGCATCGGCGCCCAAGGGGGAGACCTGGCTTCAGCCGTGCGCAATGGGGTTGACGAGCGGGGGAGGAAGGCAATTATAAGCTCGTCACGGCAAATCATATACGCCTCCAGTGAAAGGGACTTTGCCCAGGCAGCACAGCTCGCTGCCTCTTCACTAAAAGAGCAGATTAACCGCTATCGCACCACCCCGACCCCTTAAGACAAAAACGATGGTTTTAGAGATAAAGCTGGGCGATATTGTCCGCCTTAAGAAGAAACACCCCTGCGGCAGCTATGAATGGGAGGTGGTGAGGGTCGGGGCTGATATCGGGCTTAAATGCCTTAAATGCCAACGCCAGGTGCTAATTGAGCGCAGTATCTTCGAGCGCCGGGTTAAAGCCCTTGTCTCCCGGGAATAGGCAAAAGTAGAGCAAAAATTAAGCGCTTTAGGCATAACTTACCATAGCTGAGCACCTTCTGTGTCACCAACCACCCTAAGAAGCCATTTTGGTGCGTCTGGTGAGGTTTTGCACCACTTTGCTAGAGGTAGGGAGGGCTACGCCGAGCCTGTCAAGGTAAAGAGATTCTAGGGCTTGTATTCAGAATGGGTTTGGAGTAGTATACCATAAACAATTTGTGCCAATATTAGAACTGCAGGAGGGCGACAATGGAATGGTGGACTTGGGTCCTTATCGCCGTGTTGATTGTGCTGATAGTGCTGTTGATCGTGAGGATGCGGAAGCGCTAAAGTCCGAGCCACGAAAAGCAACAACGGACAAATAATCCGTCCCAGTTCTAAGGGAGTGGCGAGTTAGGAGATTTTTATGCCGTCTTATGCCTATTTTCATAAGCAATTTATGCCTCTGGCTGAAGCCAAGCTCGGGGTTATGACCAATTTTCTCCACTACGGCACCGGCGTCTTTGAGGGCATCAGGGGTAACTGGAACCCGAAAAAGAAGCAGATTTACCTCTTCCGCCTCAGAGACCACTACCTGCGGCTGGCTAGCGGCTGCCAGGTACTAACGATTAAGCTGCCTAATACCATAGATGAGCTGTGCCAGATAACAACCAGGCTGGTGGAAATGTGCCAGTTTGAGGAAGATATCTATGTCCGCCCCCTGGCTTACAAGAGCGCCGAGCGCCTGGGGGTGCGCCTTCATGATGTGGAAGACGACTTCCTTGCCTTTGTCATTCCCTGGGGACCATACCTTGATGTGGATAAAGCCAGGTGTGGTATCTCCTCCTGGCGGCGCCCCGATTATAAGACAATCCCACCCAATGCCAAGATTACCGGGCTCTACGCCAATAACGCCCTGGCCAAGTCAGAAGCCATCCTCAACGGCTTTGATGAGGCAATTATGCTTACCCCCGATGGGCATATCTCCGAGGGGAGCGGGGAGAATATATTCCTTGTTTTGGATGGCAAACTGGTCACACCGGCAAGCTCAAGCAATATCCTGCTCGGTATCACCCGCGATACCGTGATAACGCTGGCGAAGAATGAACTGGGCATAGGGACGATAGAGAGAGCGATTGACCCAAGCGAGCTTTATCAGGCTAGCGAGTGCTTCCTCACCGGCACCGCCGCCCATATCACCCCGGTAGCCGAAATAGACAGGCGTAAGATAGCTAACGGCGGGATTGGGGAATTAACCAAGAAATTACAAAAGCTCTACTTTGAGGTAATAAGAGGCGAAAATCCAAAATACCTTGACTGGTGCACCCCGGTTTATAAGCGGGTTCCCTGAAAAATCACAGATTTTTTAGGGTGCATAAGCGGGGGGCGAAGTAGGCTACTTAGCCGCCTTTACCTGCAATGACTTCAGCAAGCAAATGACGCGGCAGCTTTCCTCAAGGGTAGCGGTATAATCATTGGCTTCCTCAAGCAACTGACCAATGGCAAAGCTGCCATGACCGTGAACCATAACAATGCGGTGGCGCTTTAGTGCCCTGGCGATTATATCCGCCAGACCCCCGGGCTTAACCTCCATACGCCAACCCAAGACCGGAACCCGCCCCAGCGCCGCCAGACCCTCAGTACAGCGGGGCACAATCTCAGTTTCATTTAATGACAGGGCAACAGCATGAGGGGGGTGGGCATGAACAATGGCTAAGGCTGGTGTCTGGCGATAGATAGCCCGGTGGACGGCTAGTTCTATTGAAGCTAGTGGTGTATTGCGGTCGTTCTTGCCTATCCCAGTCTCAACTAAATCGTGCTCCTCCAAACAGCCAAGCCCACTGTTGCGGCGGGTAATAATAAGGCGCTCTCCCAGCCTGATACTCAGGTTGCCACTGTGGGAGGAAACAAGCCCGGTGGTGAACAGGTCACGGCCTACCGCCTGAAACTGAGATAAAATCATAGCGCCCCTAACATTAAACCTCTTCACTATCTCGTGTCAAGTTTTGGGGGCTTGGGCTTTATTTAACTTCTTCATTAGTCGCGATTTGCGGCGGGCGGCGTTGTTGGGGTGAATAACGCCCTTCTCTGCTGCCACATCCAGAGAGGTGATGGCAGTCGCCACCGCCCCCCGAGCCGCCTTAAGCTCACCGGCAAAGATGAGCCTCTCCGCCTTAACGATATTGGTCTTACACTGGCTACGAATGGACTTATTCCTAAGCCTCTTTCTCTCTTCCCCGAGACCCTTTTTAGCTATCTTAGTGGCTGGCAATACCTACCTCCTTAGGTTATTTTTGGTTTTACTATCGCCACATCCCCAACCCGGGAGACACTTGTTACCCCCTTAACCCCCTCAATCTTTTTCAGCAGCCGGCTGAGCTGGACTAAGCCCGTTGTTTCCAGAGAAAAAAATTCAGAAACAGTATGGTCGTCATGATGGGTAGAGCTCATGCCGGCAATATTAACCTTCTCCTCGGCGATAATGGTGGTAATATCACGGATAAGCCCCACCCTGTCCCAGGCTTCAACCGTGATTTCAACCGGATATAGAGAGTCAGTCTGCTCCCACCCCGCCGCCACCAGCCTCTCCTTCTCATCCTCATGGAGTACATTGTAGCAGTTCTGCCGATGAATAGTCACCCCCCGGCTGCGAGTAACATAGCCGATAATCCCCTCCCCGGGGACGGGATGGCAGCAGCGGGCTAGATGGGTAACCAAATCCCCCATCCCCAGCACGCGGATGGCTGACTGAGTTGGCTTGGCTGGGGTGGCTTGGGGCTTGACCTGTGGCTGCTCGGCAGAGAGCTTGACCGCAATCTGATGGGTAGAGATGCCACCATCGCCGATTGCCGCCAGAAAGTCATCCAGGTTATCGAATTTGAAAAGCCTGGCTAGCTCATCCCGCTCGCTGGGTTTTATCCCCAGATGCCTCATCTCCTTTTCCAGAAGCTCGCGCCCTCGCTCAATATTCTCCGCCCTTTCCTGGCGTTTAAACCACTGGCGTATCTTATCCCTGGCGTGAGACGTCTTGATATATCCCAGGTGTGGGCTCAGCCAGTCTCGAGTTGGTCCCGCCGCCTTTTTAGAGGTCAAAATCTCAACGACATCACCATTATTTAGTTGATAGTTAAGCGGCACCATCTTGCCATTCACCTTAGCCCCGATACAGCGGTGCCCAAGCTCAGTATGAACCCGATAGGCAAAATCAAGGGGGGTGGAACCCTTGGGCAAGTCCTTTATCTCCCCCACCGGGGTATAAACAAAGACCTGGTCAATGAAGATATCGGTCTTAACCGATTCCAGGAATTCCTCCGCCCCGCTGAGCTCGCGGTGCCAATCAATCAGCTGGCGTAGCCAGGCTATCCTCTCCTCAAATCGTATATCCGTCTTCTCCCCCTCCTTATAGCGCCAGTGAGCGGCTAAGCCATACTCGGCAATATGGTGCATGTCCCGCGTGCGAATCTGAACCTCAAGCGGAACCGCCCCCAGACACATGACCACAGTATGGAGTGATTGATAGCCATTTGGTTTGGGGTTGGCAATAAAATCGTCAAACTCACCGGGGAGGGGGCGCCACAGACTATGGATAATGCCTAAGGCGTGATAGCAATCAGGCACGGTGCTAACTAATATCCGGAGGGCGAAGAGGTCGTGGATATCATCAAAGTGCTTGTCCTGGGCGGCATACCTCTCCATCTTCCGGCATATACTATAGATATGCTTTGGCCGACCGGAGAGCTCCGCCCTGAGGTTAGCCTGCTCAAACTCCCGCTCAAGTATTTGAATTACCTGGGCAATAAAAGCCTCCCGCCGCGCCCGGCGGGCAGCAATCAGTTTGACAATCTGGCGATATTTATCCGGCTCAAGGTAACGGAAGGACAGGTCCTCAAGCTGCCACTTCAGCTCCCAGATGCCGAGGCGATGGGCTAGGGGGGCATATATCTCCAGGGTCTCCCTGGCGATTCGCTCCTGCACCTCCGGCGATAGCGCGTCCAGGGTGCGCATATTGTGCAAGCGGTCAGCCAGCTTGATAAACACCACCCGCAGGTCTTCAGCCATCGCCACCAGCATCTTCCTCAGGTTCTCCGCCTGAGCGCCGCTAGTGGCTACCCCGGAAGCAGTCAAGGAGAGCTTGCCCAACTTAGTGGTGCCATCAACCAGCCTGGCGACCTCAGCGCCAAATTTGGCTTCAAGCTCAGAGATAGGTACGGCGCAGTTTTCAGGGACATCGTGAAGCAGGGCGGCGGCCAGGGTAGTGGCATCAAGCTGAAGCTCAGCCAGAATTAAGGCAGTTTGTAGGGGGTGCTCAAAATATGGCTCACCCGACTTGCGCAGCTGCCCCTGGTGCGCCTTTTTGGCAAAATTATAGGCATCCTCAACCAGAGCTATCTTCTCCGGCGGCAGGTATTGAGTTTTGTTCTTTAGCCGGCTAAAACTCACCTTTCAAGTATAACGCAACAAAAAAATGAGTGCAAAAAATCTTTATTGACCCCATCCCCTTAGTCCCCCTCTCCTTGAGAAGGAGAGGGGGAAGAGATTTTTAGGGAGGGGGCTTCGCCCCCTCCCTTATTTTTCCCCCCTTCCCTTTAAAAATACCCAAGGGAAGGGGGTCAGGGGGATAGGTTACCAAAAATCTCTCTTTACAAACCCAGCCTTATACTGTATTCTAGCCTTGAGAAAAATTATGTTGTATCGGGCACCACGGGGGACCGCAGACATCCTACCCAAAGAGCAAGCCTACTGGCGCTATGTAGAGCAGAAGGTCGCTGAAATCGCCAGGCTCTACGGCTATGAGCGCCTTGACGCCCCCGTCTTTGAGGACACCGCCCTTTTTAGCCGTAGCGTCGGCGAGGATACTGACATCGTCAAAAAGGAGATGTACACCTTTGATGACAGGAGCGGTAGCTCGCTAACCTTAAGACCGGAGGGCACAGCGCCGGTATGCCGCGCCTATATTGAGCACGGCCTTTATAACCTACCCCAGCCGGTAAAGCTTTACTATATTGCCTCTATCTTTAGATACGAAAGACCGCAGGCGGGAAGATACCGCCAGCACCACCAGTTTGGCTATGAGGCTATCGGCGATGGTGACCCCGCCCTTGACGCCGAGGTTATTGATATGGGATGGCAATTCCTGCACTCAATAAACCTGCGCTCGCTCTCACTCCAAATAAATAGCATCGGCTGTAAAAAATGCCGACCAAAATACATCGCCTCGCTTAAGGCTCACTATAAAAGTTACGCCGATGACCTATGCCCTGAATGCAAGACAAGGCTGAAGAAAAATCCGCTCCGCCTGCTTGATTGTAAGAATGAGGCATGCCAGAAGATAGCCAACTCCGCCCCTAAAACCCTGGATTACCTCTGCCCGGAGTGCGAGGAGCACCTTCGTAAGTTAAAGCGATACCTGGAAATTCTTAACCTTCCCTATGTGGTAAACCACCATCTGGTTCGGGGGCTGGACTACTATACCAGGACCGTCTTTGAGATTCAGCCCGAGGGTGGGGGTGCCCAGAGCACCATCGTCGGTGGCGGCAGGTATGACGACCTGATTGAGGGGCTGGGGGGCAAACCGACGCCGGCTATAGGATTTGCCGCCGGCATTGAGCGGATAATACTGAACCTGAAGAAGCAAAACGTCGCCATCCCACCCCTGCCCAAGCCCCAGGTGTTTATTGCCTACCTCGGTGATGAAGCTAAGGATGAAGCAATAAAACTAGCGTCGGCGCTGAGGCAGGCGGGGCTCGGGGTGATTGAGGCTCCGGGCGATAAAAGCCTTAAGGCGCAACTGAGGCAGGCAAATAGCCTTGGCGCCCGCTTTGCCGTAATCATCGGTGAGGAGGAACTAAAAACAGGGGCGGTGATTTTGCGGGATATGACCAGCGCCGAGCAGAAGACAATCCCCTCAACTGAACTGACAAAACACCTAATTTCAGCTTCACCTTATAGCTAAATTATGCTATAATTATATAAATGGTTTTCTGGTTATTATTTGAAATTACCTTCTCTGTAGCCAGAAGCTACTTTAATTCAGCATCCCCAATTAGCCGCCTAAACTTTGTCCTCTCACAAACAAGGGAGTAGGAACGCTTATGACACAGGGTGCAATGTTTCCTGAGCCAAATATTGATAAGCCGAAAACTGAAGAGCCAAAGCTAAATAAACCAAAGGCTGACGAACCGAAGGCCAGTGAGCCAAAGGCTAATAATGAATACACCGCCGAGGATATCCAGGTCCTGGAGGGGCGGGAGGCGGTACGCCGCCGCCCCGGTATGTACATCGGCAGCACCGACCAGCGCGGCTTACACCATCTGGTCTATGAAATCACCTACAACAGCATTGATGAGGCGATGGCTGGCTGCTGCGATAAAATATGGGTGACCATCGGTAATGATAATACCATCAGGGTTGAGGATAACGGGCGTGGTATCCCGGTCGATATTCACCCCGCCACCAACATCTCAGCCCTGGAAACAGTGATGACCGTACTCCACGCCGGGGCAAAATTCGGCGGTCATACCTATATGGTATCGGGTGGCTTACACGGGGTTGGTGCCTCAGCGGTAAACGCCCTTTCCTCATGGCTTAAGGTTAATGTCAAGCGCGATGGCAAGCTCTACCAGCAGGAATACCGGCAGGGCATACCCGAGGGGGCGGTGGCGGAGATTGGCATCGCTAACGATACCGGCACCATCATCACCTTCCTCCCCGATGAGGAGATATTCGGTAGGGTTGAATATGATTTTAATACCGTAAGCGAGCACCTGCGAGAGCTAGCCTATCTCAACCGGGGGCTCCAGATATGTGTCCGGGACGAAAGGCGGGACCAGGAAAAAACATTCTACTTTGAGGGCGGTATCGCCGGGTTTGTTCGCCACCTTAACCGAAACCGGGTGGTTCGTCACCGCCATCCTATTTATATCTCCAACACGATGAATGGCACGATAGTAGAGGCCGCCCTCCAGTACAACGATGGTTTTACTGAGTCCACCTTTAGCTTTGCCAACTGCGTTAATACTATTGATGGCGGCACCCACCTTACCGGCTTCCGCTCAGCATTAACCCGCGTCTTTAATGACTACGCCCGTAAGAACAAGCTAATAAAAGAGGATGAGCCAAATTTGATTGGGGAGGATGTCAGGGAGGGACTTACTGCCGTCGTTAGTGTCAAGCTCGCCGAGCCCCAGTTTGAGGGACAGACCAAAGCCAAGCTGGGCAACCCCGATGTGAAGAGTGCGGTGGAGGGGGTGGTTGGGGATGGTCTGGCTCTCTATCTGGAGGAGCACCCCGATGACGCCAAAAAAATTATAGAAAAGTGCCTGCTTGCCGCCAAGGGCAGGGAGGCTGCCAGAAAGGCTAGAGATTTAATCGTCAAACGGGGGGGGCTTGATACCGGCACCCTGCCCGGAAAACTGGCTGATTGCTCGGAGAGGGAGCCTCCGCTGTGTGAATTATTCATCGTTGAGGGGGACTCTGCCGGCGGCTCAGCCAAGCAGGGAAGGAACCGCCGCTTCCAGGCAATTTTGCCCCTGCGCGGCAAAATCCTCAATGTGGAAAAGGCGCCGCCAGATAAGATGCTTGCCCACGAGGAAATCCGCGCCATCATCACCGCCCTGGGAACGGGCATCGACGACGAATTTGACCTGGCCAAGCTCCGCTACCACCGCGTCATCCTCATGACCGACGCTGACGTTGACGGCTCTCATATCCGCACCCTGCTTCTTACCTTCTTCTTCCGCCACATGGTGGAGCTAATTAACCACCAGCACCTTTATATTGCCCAGCCACCCCTCTTCCGGATTAAGGCGGGCAAGTTTGAGCAATGGGTCTACTCGGAGGCGGAAAAAGATGAGGTGCTCACCAAGGTAAAAGAGGCGAAGAAGGCGGAGATGCAGCGCTACAAGGGTCTGGGCGAAATGACCGCCGAGCAACTCTGGGAGACGACAATGAACCCCACCACCCGCATCCTGCTTGAAGTATCGGTAGACGATGCCACCCGAGCCGACCGCATCTTCAGCGTTTTAATGGGGGATGAAGTCCCACCAAGAAAAGCCTTCATCCAGGCTCACGCTAAGAATGTTAAGAACCTGGATATTTAGTCCCTACCTCTTATACAGCCGGTGCTCTTTTATATACCTCTCCACCGGCTCGGGGACAAGATTTTGAATGGACAAGCCATCTCTAACTCGCCGCCTGATTTCTGAGGCATTAATGTCTATCCTTGGCGCATCAAGGATGGTAACCCTCTTAGATAAGCCGGGGATAACGGCGTCAAGAGATTTAAGGTCGGGAGGGGGGAAGTCCACCCTGGGGACAGCCACCAAGTGACAAAGTTTTACCAGTCGCGACGGCTCGTGCCACTGGGGGATCTGGGTCAGGTTATCCCAGCCCAAGATAAAAAATAGCTCGTCCCCCGCGCCGAGCTGGCGCTTAAGCTCAGCCATAGTGTCAACGGTATAGGTGGGGCCGGGTCTGTCTAATTCCATCGTCGATAGTTTAAAATTTGGTTTACCGGCAAGGGCAAGGCGCACCATCTCCAAACGGTGCTCCGCCGGCGAAATAAGATTATCCGCCTTGAGCCATGGCTGACCGGCGGGGATAAAGAGGACCTCGTCCAGGTTTAACCTCGTGGTTACCTCTTCCGCCACCCTGATATGCCCGATATGAACGGGGTCAAATGTCCCGCCTAGAACACCGATTTTCATTCTACCTCCCTTAAATCTTGGGCTGAGGACGGAAGACCTTCTTTATCCTACCCGCCTCAGGCTTAGCCGCAGAAAGCATCTTCATTGTCTCCGCCATGAGCTCAGAAATTCCCTCACCGCTAACCGCAGAGATAAAGAAGACCTTATTTCTACAAGCACTAAAGCTATCCCTTATTTCGGCTAAGCGCTCCCTGACCTGGGGCAAATCAATCTTATTTACCGCCACCAGCTGTGGCTTTTGCCCCAGCGAGGAGTCAAATAAGCAAAGCTCATTATTTACCCGCGCCATATCCTCAGCCGGCGACGGCGAGCTACCATCAACCAGATGAATCAGCACCTTGGTTCGCATAATGTGGCGCAGAAAATCGTGCCCCAGACCCCGCCCCAGATGAGCCCCATTTATCAGTCCCGGAATCTCAGCCAAAACAAAGCCCTGGCTACTAACCTCAACTACACCCAGAATGGGCTCGCGGGTAGTAAAGGGGTAACTGGCTATCCTGGGTTTAGCCGCCGAGACCGCCGCCAGTAAACTGGACTTGCCGACATTAGGATAGCCAATAAGACCAACATCAGCAATGAGCTTTAACTCCAGTATTATGGAATTCTCCTCGCCCCTCTCTCCCTTCTGCGCAATCTGCGGGGTTTGCTTGGTCGGGGTAGCAAAGTGAGTATTGCCCAAGCCACCCCTCCCCCCTTTAGCTACCACCACCTGCTGAGTGGGCTGGTCAAGGTCAGCGATAACGCTATTATCCCCAATCTGAGATTTATATGAGACTACGGTTCCAACCGGTACCGCCAAGAACAGGCTTTCCCCTTTCCGGCCATGCCGCTTCTTACTCCTCCCATCCCCACCATTACCCGCCCGGTAGTATCTCTTCCTCGCCAGCATCTTCAAGCTGGTAACTGATGGCTCGGCTCGAACTATCACATCACCCCCCTCACCACCATCGCCACCATCAGGACCGCCAAAAGGGACAAACTTCTCCCGCCTGAAACTTACCACCCCGTTACCACCATCCCCCGCCTTCACCACTATTCCCACTTTATCAAACATTTTCTGACTTATAATACCCTTATTCCCATAAATAATATTTTATAAAATTTATAGTTATTATAGCTTATTTAAAATATTAGTCATAATAACGGGGGGAACAAAGGGTGTAAACTGGTTAAACAAATATACTTAATCGGGAACTTCTAGGGAGTTGCTGGGAAGTTATTGGGGATTATCTAGGCTTCTCTGGGTATAATCTTTGCTGGATGTCCAAGACTTTTTCTTTCAAACTAGGGTTGCTAGCCATGTCATTGGCTATTTTTTTGTAAGCATGGCTAACAATGTGGTGATCTCTTCCCCCTAGCTCTCGCCCAATCTGAGTCGGCGAGCAATTGGTTGCCTGCTTAAGCAGGTACATCGCTACCTGCCGGGCTAACGCCGTTTCCCGGTCCCTCTTTCTGCTTTTTAAATCGGAGAGGGTTAGCTGAAAACTAGTGGCTACTGCTTCCAGCACCAGACTTGGTGTGGTGAGTGCCCCCCTTTTATCCTTAGCGGCAATATCCTTCATTGCCTCCGCCGCTAGCGCTGGGGTGAGCAGGACCCCGAGCAGCCGGGCATAGGCAATAGCCCGGTTAAGACAACCCTCCAGTTCCCTGATATTACTCTGGATCTGCCCAGCGATAAACTCCAGCACCTCCGGGGCAACTGTCTCCCCCTCCTGCTTCGCCTTGACTCTCAGGATAGCGAGGCGGGTGTCAAAATCGGGTGGTTTGATATCGGCAACTAGCCCCCACTCCAGCCGGGAGCATAACCGGTCGCCGAGGTGGGGCAGGGACTTGGGGGGACAGTCGCTGCTAAGAACAATCTGCCGGTTAGCCTCATGCAGTTCGTTGAAGGTGTGGAAAAAACTTTCCTCGGTCTGCTCCTTGCCACTGATAAAGTAGATGTCATCCATCAACAACATGTCAACACTTCTATACTTGGTGCGGAATTCCTCAGTGCTTTGCTCCCTGATGGCGGTGATAAAGTCGTTGGTGAACTGCTCGGCACTGACATAAAGGGCATTGATATTTTTTGTCTGAGCCATATTAAAAATGGCGTGCAGAAGATGGGTCTTACCCAACCCCACCCCACCATAGATGAATAGAGGGTTATAGTTACCGCCGGGGTTTTGGGCAACGCTTAGCGCGGCGGCATAGGCTAAACGATTGCTGTTACTGACAATAAATGAATCAAAGGTATATCTTGAATTGCCGGGGTGGGTTGCCTGCCGCGTGGGGGTGGGTTTATCCCCCGGGCTTACCCGGAAAATTACTTTAACCTCGGGGCGGGTAAGACCGATGAGCGTCTTTTCAATTAATGAGCGTTGGTTCTGGTCTAAATATTCAGCAACGAAGGCATTGGGCACCCCGACAACGAAGCGGTTACCCTGATAACCTAAGCCTTCGGTTTTTTCCAGCCAGGTGCGATAGTTTGGTTTGGTTACCTGGATTTGCAGTTCGCCAAGGGCAGTTTCCCAGATTTCATGAGCTGACCTCGGTTCCATAAAATACCCCCTCACTGGTTTCACGCAAAACATGTTGGAGGCTTAAGAAAAAAATTGGAGGAATACCAACAGAATAGCACGCCCCTTTTATTTCGTGGCAAACTTTATGGCGTTGATTTGTCAGCCCACTCCCCCCTTACAAACTCCGTCGGGCTTGTTCTTTTGCTTATTATCAGAGTGATAGATATGAGATAATTAAAAAATTAAAAAAATATTTTTAAAAAATTTTTTCGCTTGTTACTAAAAATTTTTAATGGTAAAATTCAACATCAGGAGGTTTAAGTTGCGAGTTGTTTTTATGGGCAGCCCCGAGTTCGCCGTCCCCCATCTTGAGTACCTTGTTCTTAACGGGTACCAGGTGGTTGGTGTTTATACCCAGCCGGAGCGACCGGCGGGGAGGGGGCGGGGTTTGGTCTCTCCCCCGGTGAAGTTGGCGGCACAGGCATTGGGGTTGGCGGTGATGCAACCACCAAGTTTTGACCAGCCGGTGGTGGCGCAACTGGAACAGTTTCACCCCGATGTGATTGTTGTTGCCGCCTTTGGTCGGATTCTACCGCGCTCGGTTTTGTCTATCCCGCGCCTCGGCGCCATTAATGTCCACCCCTCACTACTGCCCCGATTCCGTGGCGCCTCCCCGGTCGCCTCGGCGATACTGGCTGGTGATGAGTTCAGCGGGGTCAGCATTATGTTGATGGACGAGGGTCTTGATACCGGTCCGATACTTGCCCGGGCGCAGGTCCCAATCTCCGCCGCGGATACCACTGGCTCGCTGACCAATAAACTCTCCATCATCGGCGCCAGGTTACTCATTGAGGTTTTAGTTCATTACTCAAGGGGCGAGCTCACTCCTAAACCCCAGAACGAGGCGGGGGCTACCACCACCAGTCCGGTGAGGAAGGAGATGGGTGAGATTGACTGGCACCTGCCGGCACAAGATATATGGCGCCGGGTGCGTGCTTTTTATCCCTGGCCGGGGTGTTATACCCGCGAGCGGGGTAAAAAGCTGGATATCATTGAGGCCGTGCCGTTGACAGTGGCCGGGAAATTTAAGGTCGGGGAGGTGGTGGTGCTGGTGGCGAAAGGGTCAACGGTTTTTGGCATTAATACCGGGGACGGGGTTTTAGGTATCTCTCGGTTAAGGCTTGAAGGAAAGCGCGCTCTCTCTTCGGCTGAGTTTTTGCGCGGGCAGAGGGGGTTTATCGGCGTGGTCCTGCCCTCTTGAGTTGAAAGGAGGCTTTTTGTCTGAACCAAAAAGGCTGAGCCAGTTTTCTACCCTGGTAAATATAATCGCCAAGTTGCGAGCACCTGACGGCTGTCCCTGGGATAGGAAACAGACCCACTCCTCCCTCCGCGAAAACCTGCTTGAGGAATGCTATGAGGTATTGGCGGCGTTAGACGGGGGCGATTCAAAAAAGCTCGGCGATGAGTTGGGCGACCTGCTGATGCAGATTGTGCTTCATAGCCAGATTGCCAGTGAAGCCGGTGAATTTGAGCTTAAGGATGTAATCCGTAACATCACGACCAAGCTAGTCCATCGCCACCCCCATATCTTTGGCTTGAAAAAAGTAAAGGACGCCGAGGAGGTAGCCCATAACTGGGAGGTTTTAAAAGGGGAGGAGAGAAAGGGCACCTCCATCCTGGAGAGTGTGCCCAAGCAAATGCCAGCCCTGGGTTATAGTCAGGAGGTTCAGCGGCGGGTGGCTCAGGTTGGCTTTGACTGGGAGGATGTTGACGGCGTTATTGAAAAGCTGGTGGAGGAGGTTAATGAGCTTAAGCAGGCCGAGAGTAAGGAGCAAAAGGCTAGGGAGTTTGGCGACCTGTTGTTTACCCTGGTTAATGTTGCCCGTCGTCAGGGGGTGGACGTGGAGGCGGCGCTCAGAGAAGCAAACCGGCGCTTTTATCAGCGCTTCACCTATATGGAGGAGGTCTGCCGCAAGCGGGGAGTTAGTCTTGGCAAGTTATCCTTTGCTGAGCAGAACGCCCTCTGGGAAGAAGCAAAGAGGAAGACGAAATAAAAATCGGGGAGTGGATAAGTTCAGCCTCTAGCGGTGAGGTGAAGGCCCCTTAAGCCGCAGCCAAACAAAGAGGATGACCGCCACCAGAAAAGCCACCAGAATGGGTATATAGAAAGGTCTTATCACCTCGCTGATTCGCTCCCAATTTTGCCCCAAGACATAACCACCGCAGGCCAGACCAACAGACCAAATGAAGGAGCCAAGAAAGGAGTAGAGCAGAAATTTGCCTATATTCATTCTGGTTATCCCGGCGGGGAGGCTGATGAAGGTACGCACTCCAGGCAGCAGCCTTGAGAGGAATGCTATTCGGTCACCATATCTGTCAAACCAGCGTTCGGCAAGCTCGATATCGTGATGCGAGATGAGGATATATTTCCCATAGCGGCTGAGGAAAGGCCGACCACCCCAGACCCCGACCGCGTAAGCAATCACCGAGCCGATAACATTGCCGATAGCACCATAGAGGCCAGCCAAGACGATATATTGTGCCCCCAATCCCTCCTCGGCAATCAGCATCCAGCCACCAAGGGGCATGATGATTTCGCTAGGCAAGGGTATACAAGCACTCTCTACCGTCATGAGGAGCACGACGCCAGGCCAGCTCAAAGCTTGGTAGGCGTGGCGTATAAAATCTAGTATTTGCTGTTCCACTGGCTCAAGTCCCGGTTCTTGACGGAAACCATAACACGGGGATGTGCTTAGCGTCAAGCTACACGCTAATTGACATTGGATTAACCAATCTAAAATGCTAAAATTAGCATTAAAGGAGGATTTATTTTTCGGGGTTTTTTAAGGATGGTCGGGGCGAGTGGATTTGAACCACCGACCTCAGCGTCCCGAACGCTGCGCGCTAAACCAGACTGCGCTACGCCCCGATGGCATCATTATATGCGGATTTAATCCCTGAAGCAACAACCAGAGGAGAGTTGAAGAGAGGCGAAGCCTCTCTTATAATATATCTTCCCCTTCCCCTTGCTAAGGGGAAGGGGATAAAGGGGATAGGGTTTAATAAAAATGAAATACGCCGTCGTCATAATTGATGGTGCCTCAGGCTTAGCCTTACCCCAGCGTGGTGGTAAGACCTGCCTTGAGCTTGCTCGTACGCCAAACCTGGACGAGATGGCAAGTGAAGCCACCCTGGGGCTGGTGCGCACGGTGCCGGTGGGGATGGAACCATCCAGTGCCTGCGCCTGCATGTCGCTGCTGGGCTATGACCCCAAGGTTTATTATAAGGGTCGGGCTGGTATCGAGGCTAAAAGTTTGGGCATCCCCATTGCTGAGGGGGAGGTTGTTTTCCGTTGCAACCTGGTCGCAATAAGGGATGGCAGGATGTGGGACTATAGCGCCGGTCATATCAGCACTGAGGAGGCAAAGCCGCTTATTGCCGCCCTAAACGAGGGTCTGGGTAATGACCGGATTCATTTTTACCCCGGCGTCAGCTACCGTCATATATGTAAGCTCAAGGGGGCAGAGGAAACACTTTCGGCAGTATGCACCCCGCCCCACGATATCCCCAATAAGCCGGTTAAGGACTTGCTTCCCCGCGGTCGGGGGAGCAAGCTCCTGCTTGAGCTGATGAAACGCTCCGAGGCTCTGCTTGGGGAACACCCGATTAACGCCAAGCGGTTGTCCCGCGGTGATATACCGGCAACATCAATCTGGCTCTTCTGGGGTAGTGGTAAAGCACCCGATATGCCCGAATTTAGGTCAGTCTATGGGCTTAGCGCTGCCCTCACCTCCGGGGTTGACCTTTTGCGCGGACTGGCACAGATGGTCGGGGTTAGGGTACTGGCTATACCCGGTGTGAGCGATGGTCTGGACAATGATTATGCCGCTCAAGCCAATGGCGCTCTGCAGGCGCTTGAGAAACATGATTTAGTTGTTATTCATATTGAGGCGCCGGATGAGGCCGCCCATGCCGGCTTAATTGATGATAAAATAGGGGCGATTGAGAGGGTGGATAAAGATGTTATCAGCCGCTTGCGTGGTGGTCTCAGGGTGTTGGTTCTTCCTGACCACCCCACCCCGATTAAGACTCAGACGCATAGTCCTGAGCCGGTCCCGTTTCTGTTGTGGGGTAAAGGTTTTATTGCTAACGGGGCAAAAAGATTTACCGAGGCTGAGGCTAAAAGTACTGGTCTTTTTATTGAGGAAGGGTATAAAATAATGGGAAGACTGATAGGGGAGTAGATATGGCTTTAATTGTTCAAAAGTATGGCGGCTCGTCGGTGGCGGATGCCGAGAAGATAAAGAATGTCGCCCGGCGGGTTGCCCAAACAAGGGAGAAGGGAAATCAGGTTGTTGTCGTTGTCTCGGCAATGGGGGATACCACCGATGAGCTAATCAAGCTCGCCTACCAGATTAACGACCGCCCTGATGAGCGGGAGCTTGATATGCTACTATCCACCGGTGAGATTATCTCCTGCACCCTCCTGGCAATGGCGCTTGAGGCGATGGGCTATGAGGCAATCAGCCTCTCCGGCGCTCAGGCGGGGATAAGGACTGACTCAAGTTATAGCCGAGCCCGCATCCAGAGGGTTGACCCGGAAAGGATAACCAAGGAGCTGGATAAGGGGAATATTGTCATTGTTGCCGGCTTTCAGGGGATTACCGATGAGATGGATGTAACCACCCTGGGGCGCGGCGGTTCGGATACTACGGCGGTGGCTTTGGCTGCCAGCCTAGGGGCGGGGGTCTGCCAGATATATACCGATGTTGAGGGGGTTTTTAGCGCTGACCCGAGGCTTGTCCCTGAAGCCAAAAAGGTATCTGAGATTGGCTATGAGGAGATGCTGGAGCTGGCAACCTACGGGGCTAAGGTGATGCACCCGAGGGCGGTTGAGCTCGGGGAGCTATTTAATGTCCCGATTCTGGTCGCCTCCAGCTTTACTGAGAACCCAGGTACACTAATTCATGGAGGGGTGTCTATGGAAGTAAGAAATAAGGTAAGGGGTATTGCTCATGACCTTGATGTGGCGAAGATAACCCTGGTTGGTATCCCTGACCGCCCTGGCACTGCCGCCGCCATCTTTGAGCCTTTAGCCAAGGCGAACATCAGTGTTGATACTATTGTGCAGAATGCCAGCGTCAATAATATTACCGATTTAACCTTTACCATAGCCAAAAGCCAGCTCAAGAAGGCGATGGATGTGGTTAAGCCTTTAGCCCGCTCTATCGGGGCTAAGGATTGCGCGAGCGATGCCAAACTGGGCAAGGTCAGCATTATCGGTACTGGGATGCAGAATACCCCAGGCTATGCCGCCAGAATGTTTGGTGCCCTCAGTGAGCATGGGATTAACATCCAGCTTATCACCACCTCGGAGATAAGGATAACCTGCATTATTGCTGAAGATAAGGTAAAGGAGGCGGTGCGGGTCTTACACCGCGCCTTTGAGCTGGAAGGGTAGCCGTGACGTACCAGGAAAAGGAACAGGTAAGGCTAAGACGCCAGCGCAGCAAGAACGCCATCTCCCTGGCGATGCAGGGGCGGTGGCGGGAGGCGGTGGCGGCGAATAAGGAGATAATTGAAAGCTTCCCTAACGATGTTGATGCCTATAATCGTCTGGGCAAGGCGTATATTGAGTTCGGCGACTACTCACTGGCCAAGGAGGCATACACCAAGGCGGTGGAGCTTGACCCCTATAATATCATTGCCCAGAAGAATCTTCGTCGCCTGTCCTATTTAGGTGAGGCGCCAGCTACCCCAGAGGCTGATGCGGAGAAGGTTAAGCCTCAACATTTTATTGAGGAGACGGGTAAGGCGGGGGTGGTTAGCCTTCGTCACCTGGCACCACGGGAGGTGCTAGCCAGGATGGTGGCTGGTAATAAGGTATATCTGCGGGTTAGCGACGCTGCTTTAGCCGTAGACAATAGCCGTGGTGAGTATCTGGGGCTGGTGGAGCCGAGGCATGCCCAGCGTCTGATTAAGCTAATGGCGGGGGGTAATAAGTACGACGCCGCTATTGTCAGCGCCACCGAGGAGAGGGTGACCGTCATCATCCGCGAGGTCTATCAAGACCCTTCTCAGGCGGGGCAGCTTTCCTTCCCGCCACGGGGGGGTGAGGGCATCCGTCCTTATATTAGTGAGAAGATGCTGCGGCGTGGGTTGGAGTATCCGGAGGCGGAGGAGGAGTTCCCTGAGATTGAGGGGGAGATTGTTGATGAAGAGTAGGAGGTTAGCTCGGCATGGTTTTAGGTAAGTCCAAACCGGTAAAAATAGAAGAGGAGATGAGTAGCTCCTACCTTGATTATGCCATGAGTGTTATCGTTTCCCGTGCCCTGCCCGATGTGCGGGATGGGTTAAAGCCGGTACAGCGGCGTATCCTCTACGCTATGGCTGGGCTGGGACTGGCTCATACCGGCCCGCATAAGAAGAGCGCCCGCATTGTCGGCGAGGTTTTGGGCAAGTATCATCCCCACGGTGATGCCCCGGTTTATGAAGCCATGGTGCGTATGGCACAGGACTTCTCTATGCGCTATGTCCTGGTTGATGGACAGGGCAACTTCGGCAGCATTGATGATGACCCCCCGGCGGCAATGCGTTATACCGAGGCACGCCTGACCAAGATTGCCGGGGAGATGCTGGTTGATATTGATAAAGAGACCGTCAACTTCATGCCCAACTTTGATAATAGTCTTAAGGAGCCTCTGGTCTTATCCAGCCGCTTACCCAATCTGCTGGTTAATGGTAGCGCCGGCATTGCCGTGGGCATGGCGACCAGTATCCCGCCTCATAATCTGGGCGAGGTTTGTGACGCCCTCTCTTACCTCATTGATAATCCAGAAGCCACCGTTGACGAGCTTGCCCAGTTTGTTAAAGGACCTGATTTCCCCACCGCCGGCGTTATCCTGGGTGGGGAGGAGATTAGGAATGCCTATGCCACCGGGCATGGTCGGGTGGTAGTCAGGGCTAAGGCTCACCTCGGTGATATGGCCGGGGTTGGGCGGAGGCAGATAGTTATCACCGAGCTTCCCTATCAGACGAATAAGGCGGCTCTGGTGGAAAGAATAGCCGACCTGGTCAAGGACCGGAGGATTGAGGGTATAAGTGGGCTACGCGATGAGTCAGACCGCCAGGGGATGCGTATTGTCATTGAGTTGAAGCGGGAGGCGGAGCCAACGCAGGTGCTGAATAACCTTTATAAATATACAGCAATGCAGGCCGCCTTCTTTATTAATATGTTGGCTCTGGTTGACGGCCAGCCCCGGGTAATTAGTCTTAAGGAGGCGCTTCAGTATTATATTGACTTCCGCCATGAGGTTATCACCCGGCGCTCTCGGTTTGACCTTGAGGCGGCAAAGGCAAGGGCTCATATCCTGGAGGGGCTTAAGATTGCCCTGGAAAATGTAGACCGGGTGATTAGTGTCATCAAGAAGGCGCAGACGGCTGAGATTGCTCGCAGTGAGCTTATGAGTAACTTTGGTCTGTCTCAGATTCAGGCGCAGGCGATTCTTGATATGCAACTACGCCGTCTGGCTAACCTGGAGCGGCAAAAGCTCCTTGATGAGTACGCCGAGGTAGTCAAGACAATTGCCTACTTGGAAGAGCTTCTGGCTAACCCAAGGCGGATACTCCTCCTCATCAAGGAGGAGGTGGCCCAGTTAAAGTCCCAGTATGCCGACCCGCGCCGAACCCAGATAAGTGAGGAGGAGATAGTTGAGTTTCGTGAGGAGGACCTTATCCCCCATCAGGATGTGGTGGTTACCCTCAGTAACCGCGGGTTTGTGAAACGGGTCGTGGCTAAGAGCTACAGGTCGCAGCACCGCGGGGGCAAGGGTATCATTGGTATGGTAACTAGGGAGGCGGATGCAGTAAGACTGCTTAAGGTGTCAGACACCCATGATAATCTGCTCTTCTTCACCAATCGGGGGCGGGTCTTCCATCTTAGGTGCCATGAAATCCCAGCCGATAGCTCCCGTGTGGCTAAGGGGACGGCGGTGGTTAACCTTTTCTCGGTTGCCGCTGATGAGAAGGTTACCGCTATGGTAACCTTGGCTGATTTCACCGCCGGTACCTATTTGCTGATGGCTACCCGCTACGGAGAGATAAAAAAGACGCCGGTGGATAGTTTTGCTGCGGTAAGAAGTAGCGGGCTTATTGCCATGGACCTGGAGGCAGGGGATGAATTGGTGGCTGCCTGTTTAGCCACCGACCAGGACGATATCCTTTTAGTCACCGAGAAGGGGCAGGCAATCAGGTTCACCGTAGCTGAGTTGAGGGCTGTTTCCAGAACCGGTGGCGGGGTGCGTGGTATTCACCTCAGCCTTGGTGACCAGGTGGTGGCGATGGATGTTGCCCAAGCCGAGGGTTATGTATTAGCCGTTACCAGTGGCGGCTTTGGTAAACTAACGCCGGTTGCTGACTACCCCCGGCAGCACCGCTCTGGCGGCGGGGTGAGGACATTTAAGCTTACCGAGAATGCGGGTAAGGTTGCCGCCGCTGCCGTCGTCTCTCTCGCCCAGCAGGTAATGATTATCTCGGCGGAGGGCATTGTCATTCAGACGCCGGTCAGGGAGAAAGACCCCAAACAGGGCATTACTATCCTGGGGAGGAGTACCCAAGGGGTGAGGCTAATGCGGCTTGAGCCGGCGGATAGGGTGGTGGCGATTGCCTGTTTTGAAAAGGAAACTAAGTAGCACCTAGCTTCTGCTGGCAGTCTGCGCTCAAGCGCTCCAGTCCGCAGGCATTACAGGGTTCGTGGCGGCAGTCAGGGGTTTCCTTGCCCTCTATCGCCCGCTGGTATTCCCGTTTGAGGAAGGCGGGACTTACCCCAACGTCAATGTGAGCCCAGGGCAGGTACTCATCAAGAGGGCGCTGGCGACGGGCATAAAAGTCAGCCTCAAGCCCGCTCTCGGTAAAGGCGTTAAGCCATTTCTGGTAGTCAAAGCATTCATCCCAGGCATCAAAGCTCGCCCCCAGCTTCCAGGCGCGATGGATGACCTTACCCAGCCTTCTATCCCCCCGCGACAGCACCGCCTCAAGCTGGCTTACCCTCGGCTCTTGCCAGGAGACTCGGCTCCCCTTCCGCTGTAGCCCTCGCTTGAGCAGTTCGTGTTTTTCGTTTAGCTCGGCTTCGCCTTCCTGGGCTACCCATTGAAATGGGGTGTGGGGCTTGGGAATAAAGGTTGATAGGCTTATCCTAACCCGCGGCACCCCCCTCTTCCCCACCGACCGAATCTTGTCTACCAGCTGGATGATTGCCTCAATGTCTTCTCTGGTCTCGGTGGGCAAGCCGAGCATGAAGTATAGCTTGAGTCCGTTCCAGCCATGGTCAAAGGCGGTGGCGGCGGTCTCCAGGATTTCATCCTCGGCGATACACTTGTTGATGATTCGGCGCAGTCTTTCGCTCCCTGCCTCCGGGGCGAAGGTAAGCCCGCTTTTCTTTCTGGGGAGGGAGTCCATTAATCTTACCGAAAAGTTATCAATGCGCAGGCTGGGGAGAGATAAAGTGATGTTAGGATAGTTTTGGACAAGGCTAGCTACCAATTCCTCAATCCCGGGATAGTCACTGGTGCTTAGCGAGACCAGGGAGACATCATTATAGCCGCAGTTTGCGATAAGCTCCCCCACCGCCCAGAGCACCTCTGGCTGAGGGCGCAGGCGGAGGGGGCGGTAGATAATTCCGGCCTGGCAGAAGCGGCAGCCGCGAGCGCACCCCCTTTGAATCTCCACTGCCCCCCGGTCGTGGACGACCTCAATATAGGGGACTACCGGTCGGGTGACGGGGGGAGGTAGCTTGGGCACAATCCGCCGCTGGATGACCGGTTTAGCCTCAGCCGCCGTCGGGGTAATGCTCTTTACCAAACCATCAGCCTGGTATTCTACATGGTAAAGGCTGGGGACATAGACGCCGGCGATTTTAGCCACCTGGCGCAATAGCTTTTTCTTTGGTGCTGCCTTGACCTTCCAGTCTCGCAGGAGATAGACCAGCTCTAGTGTCACCTCCTCCCCCTCCCCGATAACAAAGAGGTCAATAAAATCGGACATTGGCTCCGGGTTTAGCACCGAGCTGCCCCCAGCGATTACCAGCGGGTGGGAATCGTTTCTTTCCGAAGCCAGGACTGGTATTTGCCCCAGGTCAAGGATATTCAAAACATTGGTATAGGTCAGCTCGTAATCCAGGGAAAAACCGATAATATCAAAGTCTTTTAGTTTATGTTTGGATTCAAGACTGAGAAGCGGGATACCCGAAGCCCGCATTGCCGCCTCCATGTCTCGCCAAGGGGCAAAGACCCTTTCGGCGAGGACGTCCTCCTGGTGATTTAATATCTCGTAGAGGATGGGCAGAGCCATGTTGGACATGCCTAATTCATATAAATCGGGGTAGCAGAGGGCAAACTTGAGCCTGGTCTTGTCCCAGTCCTTGATAACGGCGTTCCACTCGCCACCGCTATAGCGAGCCGGTTTGGTAACCTGATAGAGTATATTGCCGGGATAGCTCAATCTATGCCCTCCAGCTTTGCCAAATCAAACTTCATGCCATCCCTGGCGGCAATTACCCTGACCCCAGTCTCCTCAGACAGCCTCTGGGCTAGCTCCCAGGGCTTTGCCCGCCACATGCTCATGCCAAAGTGGGTCAGGATGGCTATTTTAGGCTTTAACTCACTGATAATATGCTTGGCGTCGGGCAGGGATAGGTGGTCAATAGGGCGCCCCGGCTCAAGAAAGACGACATTAATAATTACTAGCTCACCGCCATAGCTTTGGATTAGACCGTCAAAATAGCGGCTATCAGTGATATAAGAGAAGGTATGCTCGTTGGTTCTAAAGATTATACCGTAGGTCTCCACCGGGTGGATGTGGCGGATTGGGGTCTGGAAGGAGACCTTGCCTACCGAGTAGGACCCCCCTTCCCGCAAGACCTCAACCCCCTCGAGGTAGTCCTTTAAATAGGAGAAGACGACTGGCTCCTTTCCCAGGGCATCAGCCGGGGCAAAGAGCCAGCCTCGGTGTTTGAACCCACCCTCAGTCATGGCTTCAACCATAATATTAACATCGCCGGTATGGTCAAGATGGCGGTGGGAAAGAATGATGGCGCTAAGCTTAGGGGCTTTAAGCTTTCTCTTTGTTGATTGAACAATACACCCCGGGCCGGGGTCAACCAGTATCTCGGTGCCATCCAGGTTCAGCCACATGCCCCCCGAAGCCAGAAGCTGGGTGCTCACCACAAACCTGGCGCCAGCCGTGCCGAGGAAGGTTATAATGTCTGCCATAGCCGTATAACTATAGACGATGGCTTTATTTTTTACAATTAGTTACCCCCTTTGACTGCGGAGGGGAAGCCGACTAAAATAGCACTGATTAGCGATGAGGAGAATAAGATGAAGCAGATTTGGGCACCATGGCGGATAAAATATATCCAGATGGAGAGGGTGGAGGGGTGCTT
>Ga0315282_10004570_pt1 | contig 24012 bp, 26 predicted proteins | sample YL17G07_20_MG_FD_203693 | JGI IMG/M metagenome (GOLD analysis project Ga0315282, IMG submission 203693) | Sediment microbial communities from Yellowstone Lake, YNP, Wyoming, USA - YL17G07_20 | ecosystem: Environmental > Aquatic > Freshwater > Lake > Sediment | place: USA: Wyoming | collected... | reverse complement strand
TAAGCTAATTTCTCTCACCTTATACCGCGAAGTAAGAAAGGGCTTCAACTCTCTTAACTTTTCCAAAATATCTTCTGCCTTCATAAGCGCCTCACTCACCATTTTACCATAGCGGGCTAATGGGATGCGCATCACCTGCGGTGAGCCGAGCGCAGCAAGGCGAAGCCTTCAGGTAGATGCGCGTGTTGGGCGGTATGGAAGCGATTTGCTTCGATTTCACTTGAGGAGGCGGTCATACTCGTCGTGAGTACCAATCCAAAACCACGTCACGGTATCACCTTTCAGCAAACCAAGCGCTCTATATCCCAAGCTGATACGCACCGAGTAGACCGGTTGGCTTTCTTTCACTCGCTTGAAGATAAGACTTGGATGCGCTGGATTATCTCGCCACAACTCGTAGGCTTGCTGCGCTCGCTGGCGGATTTCTGGCGGTAAAGCCCCGTAATGCTGCCAGAATGACTTGGTGGTTTGCGACTTCATGGATGTTCGATGAATTCGCCGTGTTTATCGAACATCGGCAGTATTTTACCTTCGTTGATTTCAACTTCAACTGTCGCCACCAGCGCTGCTAGCGTATCATCGTCGGTTGCTGCAAATTGCGTATCCCATACTGCTTCATCCGCAGCGATTTCTTCAAAGGTTTCTTCAGTAGGTAATGGATGTGTCTTGAGAAAAAGCGCGAACTGATAGAGTTGCAATGTTCGCGCCAACGGCATGGTTGCAGCAATGTCAGTGATGGCCTTTATCAAATCTGCATGGGTCTGTCGTATCTTGGTTTCCATATCCTACTCCACCTAAATTTTATCACGGCTATTCTCAGCTGGCACAAAACACTTCCGTGATGCCGCCCAAAGGTAAGGCTCAGCGGTAGCGGCAGGATTGGCGAGACTCTTTCTCAATTATTCACCATTTCTCGCAAATCGCGCCTGTGCGTGAACGACAGAGCCGCTTGCTTGTCGGCAGACAGGCTGTCCGACTGAAGCCAGTGTTAGCCCGCTTTTCCCCTACAAAATATCCCATTGGCTGATTACACTGCTATAGCAATATATTCCGCAAGTGAGACACTTTCGGGGACCGGCATTTTATCTTCAATCATGCCTTGTACATGCATTTCTACAGCTTCGTGCATGTTGCGTTCGGTTTCTTCACGTGTCTTGCCTGTTGCGATACAGCCAGGTAAATCTGGGGAATAAGCAGAGTAATTGCCGTTTGCTTTTTCAATAATGATAAGGAAGCGATACATAGTTACCTCTCGCCGCTTTTCGGCTTATTGATTTGGGCTTGCTTGAGAATGCTGTTTAGAGTGCCTGGGGCTAACTCGTGACTCGGATGACCCGCGATGGTCACACGCCCAGGTTTTGTTGGGTGCTTATACTGCCTGTGGCTGCCTTTTGTGACAACCAAGTACCAGCCGTCGGCCTCGATAAGTTTGATGGCATCACGAACTCTCATAACATGAATTATAGCGCAATTGATCCGCTTTATGGTTTCGGGCCTCTAAAAGTCCTAATTCTCCTACCAAAGCGGGCTAACGGTTTGCGTTACCTGCGTGTGGGCGGGCGTGGATTCTGTTTGGGAGCAGGGAAAACTCGAAGCGAGCCTGCCCTGGCGGGTTAGGCCAGGGAAAAATGTTTGAAAATGGCGCCGAGTCCCACCTGTCCAGTGCACGCTGTGTTAGGCGGCTTGGGTTTTGTGGCATTCCTAATATTTAAAAAAATGTTTCGGGCATGACTCTCTCATCAGTGGCTTACTCTATGATTGCAGAGGCAAGCTAATTATGGAGCCTTGTGCTCAGGAGTCGCTCCCGTTTCTTGGGCGATGACTTTTAATAATGCATAATATGCGGGCTTTGGATTAAGGTTGTCGTCATAAATTGTTCCGTCCGCATTTGGCCTGTTGAGTAGCCATTCTAACCATGAATATTTATCACCGATGCCCCACATGGTATAACTTTTGCATACTCCGGATGTAAGACATGCCTCCAAGACGCCTCTAAAAATTTTTGCCTGTTGTACAAATCTTTCCTCCTGAGTTCCAGACACATTAGACATATCCACATCCAGCTCCGTGATATATACTGGTACGCCGTAACTTTGCATGGTGTTGACTAAATCAGACTTATCGGGTGGATATGCTCCATTCAAATGCATTTGAAGACCGACCCCATCGATCAAACCCTTTGATTTCAGCCGAATTACGATTTCCTTGGTTTGCTGAGTATGTATCCCTCTGGAAGTCTCATTGTCCCAATCATTGAGTATCAGTGTCGCGGAGGGATTTGCGTCTCTCGCCGTTTGAAACGCGATGTCTATATACTCTGCTCCTATTGTATTTAAAAATATATCATCCTCTCGATAAGGCTCGTTTACTACAATCCATTCTGTGATCGTGCTGTTATAGTGGCTGACTAAGCTAGAGACGTGTTCTTTCATGATCATCGTCAATTCATCTTTATTCTGGTTGCCGTACCAAGAAGGTACACTTTGATACCACAAAAGAGGGTGGCCTCTGACGATAATATCTGTACCCAATGAAATAGCGATATCTAACTCTGAAGACAACCCGTCAAAATTTTGTTCGCCTTTATAAGGTTCAAACTCTCCCCAATAAACCCATCTATCAAGTACGATCAAATTAAAGTCTCTTTTTAGAATATCCAAATAGGGGGCAATTTCAAATAGTACTGCATCGATGACGACGCCAAGTTCAAGCCCCACCTGATCGGCCAGATCTTTAAGGCCAATATCTTTCCATACCCACTCATTTTTCTCCTCGTTATAGACTGCTATGACACGGGGAGTATTTTCCTTATCAAAACCAATTACAAAATCATCTCCTGTATATTGGCTATGCATCTTTGAGGAAAAAGAGGCAATATTTGTAAGCATTGCCTCAGATGAGGGTCGTGTCACAGCGTTAAGGCTTGGGATAGCAAGGGTTGGATTTGCTGTTGGTATAGGAGATGGCATTGATGTTAGAGTTAACGTTGGAGAAACTGCTAGAGTTGGTGTTCTGGTCGGGCCCAAGAATTGTTGTGGTATACAGTTTGAGAGTAACAAACTCATAGTCAAAAAGTAAATTGTTATGGTAAGTTGTTTCCTAATCATAAATCCTCCGCGACTATAACGAGTGCTTCCAACGACCACTCAAGTTAGCCGTGTAGCTTTTATTGTGTTTTACACAGCCGCCGAACGGTTTACGTCAGCCGCACGCGGAGCGCAGCGGAGCAACATCGCCTGCAACCCGTTGTTAGACTGCGACTACCACGTTCCCAGTTCTGTTCTGTATTTCCAGTTAAACAGAAAAAGACCACCTACCAAGATCAAGGGGCCAGAAATGACAAAGTAGGCGACCAGGGATTGGCGTCCCCAACCCCAGACCACATAGAGCACTGCCAAAGCAATGAACAGGATCGCCCCGACCCACTCCCACCGCCATGCAATGACTAACGCGATAATAACTAAGTACGCTGGGACTAGGTTGATTAGCAGTGCAAGAATTGTTCGCCAAAGACCATAACCTTGATCGAATACGTCAAAAGCGAACATACTCACAAAGATCGCGAAAAGAATGCCCAGAACCCTCGGAGTCCAGAAGAGGACTCGCCTTTCGGTTATATTCATTGGTTCCTCCATAATATTGTAGCCTAACGGTCGGGTTCAGCCGCGCCGCGAAGCGCAGCGGAGCAACGTCGGCTGCAACCCGTTGTTAGCCGCTACCTTGCCATCCCATCAGCCTTGATACTTCCGAATCAACGTCCTCAGCAAATTCCCTGATCACTTGCTGTGCCAGAAGCACATCAATGTGGCTCTTCTGTATGCTATCCCCTTCTTTGTACGCATGTTGGATGTTAACTCTATCCATGCGCTCAAGGAACACACGGTCAATTTGGGCTTGGTTATGCTCAATCTTGTGGCGCTCTTGCAGAAGGGTATAGACAAATTTGCCATGCCTTCGGCTCAGCAAATCGATCTTTGCCTTCTGGAAAAATCGATCCCATGAGCTACCGCTGGTTTCGACATGCCCAAAGTTATTTTTGAGAACAGAATCGAGATAAAAGTCGAGATCGCCGATCATACGGCTGAGTGTAATACAGTACAGGAAACCCAGTAGAGCATTCTTCTCTGCGAGGATTGCTTGAACTGGTAGCTCAGAATACCAAGTCACCATTTGACCGTCTATAACCATAAAACGATGGATCTGTTTCCACTCCGTCTCTGATCCAGAGATGACTTTGCTCACCGCTCGCTGAAGTTCTGGATTCTCAATGATCGACATGTAAAGCTCGATGGCTCCAGTGATGTGAGCGTATCTGAAGAAAGATGAGTCAAGGTTTCTTTTCAGAAGGTTGAACTCTTTGGTCATGACACTCCCGAGTCACTGTAAAAGGGCGGCTAACGGTCCGCTTCACCCGCTCGCGTAGCATAGCGAAGCGAGGCGGGTGCAAGCGGGTGTTAGCCGGTGCGGACTTTATGCTGGCATCACTTTTTCTTGACTCTTTTGCAGCATCACAAAAAAACCGTAGGCTGTGAAGACGACGGCAATGCTTACGACAATCAGCACCTCCCAAAATGGCGGGTAAGTGAAACCAGGTTTCTGAATGAAGTTGACGAAATCGATAAGGAAATGGGCCAACACTAGAGGCCACAGGATGCCCTTGTGTAGCACTAGCGCAGCTTAGGCAAAGCCAATTGCCACCGCATAAAAGATTTGCGCCGCGTCTTCCACCATACTTTTCCCTGTGAATACGTTCAGAGCGTGGGTCAGCCCGAAGAGCAGCGCCGTGATAATAGCCGCCTTCCAAGGGCCGTGCGCTTTGAGGGCGTTGAGCATCAAACCGCGAAAGACGGCTTCTTCCACGAAATCTACCATCAACGTGATAGCGAGAATCTCCGTCAAGTGGCGCAGACTGGTTACATCGACGCCAGGGACGAAGTTAATTATCATGGGGATGCAGGGAACGAGAAAATAGAGTAGGTCGCCCCTCTTGTCCGGCGATCTGAAGCCTGTTGCTTTCCACCAACCCATGCCGGTCAGGAGCGCTACGACGATGATCGTCAATCCAAGGTTGGCGAGGCCATAGAGCCCCAAGTTTGAGAGATTCAAAAAATGGGCGATTGTTCCTGCCAAGAGGTAGACGACTATCACCACTATTTCCAATATGGTGACAAACCAGTATGGGTGGCGTTCGGCAAATAGAGAGCGTTTCATTCGATTCTCCTTGAAGAGCAAGCGGGTAAACGGCCTGTAGTTTGACACGGTAGGCTGCTTATCGTGGTGCCAAGGTCAGCGTTGACTGAATAGAGCGCCTGGAGCAACGACTAACGGTGGGGTTCAGCCGCGCCCACCCGCCCACTGACCGCAAGGCACGCCGGATTGACGCCAAACCACTGATAACCAGACACGCTTGTTAAACGTCGCGCGGGTGGGCGTCGGCTGCAACCCGTGTTAGGCGGCTTTTTGCTCTAAAGCTTCATTATGCAGTGTTCACTTCAACTTGCCCGCTCGCTCTAATGATTGCAATATTCGAGGATCGGACCTGCGATCTTCTCCCCTAAACAATTCTGGCGATTCAGGATAACCAAGTTGTATTCGGATAGAATGGTGCTGTGTAGCGGGGAGTGTGTCTATCACAACACTGTCATAGAAACTCATAGAAGAATAGCTAACCCAAAATGCACCGCTATAGATAGGCTCACGACCAACGCAAACTACAAAAGGTATCCCCGTTGTCACTGGGACTTCAAGCCCTCCAATTCTCTCATAGGCGGAAGCGGTCAATTCAATCTCGTGCGTTTCTTTCGAGTACGAGATAATATCGTCAATAGACAAAATTGGTTTATCCTCAAGCTCAAGAGTGTCAAGGTCAGCTTTTGATATTTGAACGGCAGACATTTTCTGAGCCGGTAGATAAATTGAAAAATCTCCTACCTGTAGGTTTCTCTCTTTTGGAGAATAGCACCCACTTGTAACAAGTGTTATCAGGGTCAGCAGTATCGAAAACACAACGTTTCTCATTCCATTTCTCGAAGTTTTGTAGTGTGTAATGCCAAACACCGTGTAGCCGCCTAACGGTTGGTGTGAGCCGCGCCCACCCGCCCCCGCTGGCGAAACACGCCTGAATCACCGACGCCTTGGCGGGCAAGACACGATGGTTGAAAGCGCAAGGGTGGGCGTCGGCTCCACACAGTGTTATGCCGCTTTTCACATTGAAGTCACTGCCAACTGATGTAGCAGTAGAAACGCTAGAGCCTGCCTCCGCCCGCGGCTGTGTTCTGGGACGCGCTTCTGGAATCAGCGCGGGCGGGCGGCAGGCGGGTGTTGTGCGAAATCAGTTCAAGCATTCTTTAGGTTTCAGGCTTCCACCCGGGCTTTCAGGTTCGCCAGCATTACGTCGGCCTCGTGTTCGTTCAGTTTCACGATGAAGGCTTCGGCCAACTTGCCTAACAGCGGTACGGGAATAGTGTATTCGAGGTCCACGGTCAACTTTGTCCCACCGCCCTCGGGTTGGTACGTCCACACGAACATACTTTGGATGCCCTTTGTGGACTTGGTGACCTGGCGCTGGCTGGTGATATGCTCAGTAACTTCGCTACTGCCTTCGAAGCGCATGCCAGCCATCTTGTACACCCACCCGAAGCTACTGCCAACGTGTTCGGGCAACAGCTTCGCGTCCTTGACTTCGACCATGCTGGGCCAAATCTCCGGCAGGTTGGTTGGGTCGGTCATGTAGCCGAAGACCTTCTCAACTGGTGCGTTGATGGTGATGGTTCTCGTGATCTTTGCCATGGTTCTCACCTCCTTTCTTGGTAGATTGACTGAACACGCTGATTTCGCACAACTTACATTTCACGTCACAATGTGTCGTGGATCACCCCCGTTTTCCGGTGTTACCCGCAACTTCCATGTCGTGTTTGCGCGTTGCCTTTCTGAGGATGCGGCATAACTATATACTCGGTTGACATAGTCAATGTAACAGTTTATATCTTGTAATTGTCATAAATGAAGAATAATCATGTCATCGTCAACCTAAAATTAAAAAAAAACGACACGTTGTTAATTATTATATAATGAACTCATAGAAAAAGTCAAGCGCCTATGCCCAAAAAACTTCTCGATCAAATGCGCGCTGCCATTCGCCTCAAACATTACTCCTACCGTGCTGAAGAGTCTTATGTAGATTGGGCTCGCCGCTTCATCCTTTTTCACAACAAGCGCCACCCCAAAGACATGAGCGCCGAGGAAATACAGGCTTTCATCACCTATCTCGCCATCCAAAGACAGCTCTCCGCCTCCACCCAAAACCAGGCCTTGAGCGCTATCATCTTCTTATATCGTCACGTCCTGCAAATGGACATCGCTCTCCCTTCCGACATTTTCCGCGCCGAAAAGTCTGAAACCCTGTCTGTTGTCCTCACCCATCAGGAAGCCATGTCCGTCATCAACAAAATGACAGGCGTTCCCCAGCTCACACCTGCACTTGCAGCGCAGGTGCAAGTATGGCAAAGATCCTCTACGGCAGCGGCTTGCACCTGACCGAGTGTCTGCGCTTACGCGTCAAGGATATTGACTTTGGCAATCATCAAATTATCGTCCGCGATAGCAAAGCCTGCCCTGAGCCTGCCGAAGGAATGTAAAAACCACCATGATCTACACCTGCATCCTGAGCGAAGTTGAAGGGCACGTCCTCCAACGCGGCGGCCTCGCCGTTCGTAGTCCCCTGGATGATTGAACTGCGTCACTTGTCAAACATGCCACTTTCAACTTATTTTTCAAATTCCCCAACCATGTATATTAAAAATCAACTCAAGCTCTTCTCTTGACAAGGATTCCTGGTTCAGATACACTTATGTTTACCCGGTTGGGGAGTAGCTTCCTGCGCAAGCAGGGTGGTCAGTCGTCAAGACGGAGATTTCTCCCGGCTGTCCACGGTTAGAAGCGAGACCACCGCAACGGAAGGAAGTTGCGGTGTTTTTTTTACAGGCAACCTCATAACCTGGATCATTACAGTTGTTTTAGACCGAAGCGGAGGAATTTCAACATGTTTATCGGATGGTTACGACAAGTTCTTGTTCTGGCGGTTATGTCGGCGAGCTTGATCCTGGTTTATTATGCCCTGGCTTTCTGGTTTTGGCTGGCGCGGTTATTCAGGCGCCTAGACAGGCCGTCATTGTAAGCTGGATGTCGCTTCAGATCGGAGTAGATTGGCATGGCAGATGAGTATAAACTGGCTCTTGCGCAAGTAGCCCAAAAGTTGGCCGCCAATTTCGAGCGGGGTTTGGAAATTTCGGAGGCTGAAAGGCGCCTGGAACAACACGGGTTGAATGAGCTGGTCGATCGGGGGATGAAATCCACCTGGCGCATTCTGTTAGAACAATTTACCGAGACCATGGTGATCGTACTGATAGCCGCCACGATTATCTCTACGTTTTTAGGTGAATACCAAGACGCCCTGGTGATATTGGTCATTTTGGTATTGAATGCGCTGCTGGGTTTCCGCCAGGAATACCAGGCCGAACAGGCGATGGCGGCCCTCAAGAAGCTGGCAGTGCCAAAAGTGCGCGTCCGGCGCAACGGTCACATTCAGGAGATATCCGCTCGCCAGTTGGTCCCAGGAGATATTGTCCTGTTAGAGGCCGGCAACCTGGTGCCGGCTGACTGTCGTTTGGTGGAAAGCTACAATCTTCAAGTTCAAGAGGCAACCCTTACCGGAGAATCGCAGCCGGTATCTAAAAGCGCCGAGTTTCAACCAGACCTGGCCCGGGGAAATGAAAAGACTGACCTGCCGCTTGCTGAACGATTGAATATGGTCTATATGGGCACGGTGATTACCTACGGTCGGGGGCAGGCGATCGTCACTGCGACCGGGATGCGCACCGAGCTAGGTCGCATTGCTGAACTGATGCAATCCACCGGTCAGGAACCCACCCCTCTCCAACGCCGCCTGGATCAATTAGGTAAGGGGTTGGCGCTGGCAGCTCTGGCGCTGGTTGGGATTGTCTTTGGTTTGGGGCTGTTACGGGGTGAAGACCTGCAGATTCTTTTCCTGACCTCGATTGGCATGGCAGTGGCGGCGGTGCCTGAGGGGTTACCAGCCGTTGTAACCATATCGCTAGCTATGGGGGCGCGCCGCATGTTGAAGCGACAGGCGTTGATTCGCCGGCTGCCGGCGGTCGAGGCTTTGGGGTCGGTCACTGTAATCTGTTCCGACAAAACCGGCACGCTAACCGAGAACCGGATGACGGTTACCGTCCTGGATATGGCTAAAAACCGGATCGATTTGACAGAAAAAGAAATCGACCTGCCGTTTAGAAGCAAGAACCGGCCATGTGAAGATGAAACCCCCGATGCAGAGCAAAGCGCTGTTTTGAGGCAACATCCGGCTTTAACCTTGTTGCTGGCTGGGGGAACTTTGTGCAACGATGCGTTATTGGAATGCGAGGCTGAAACTCAAGCGTTACAGGTGGTAGGTGACCCGACGGAGGGTGCGCTGCTGCAGGCGGCTGCCCGTATGGGGCTGCTGAAAGAGACTCTTCAGCGCATCTTTCCCCGCAAAGCTGAGGCGCCTTTTGATTCTGAGCGCAAGCGGATGACCACCATCCACCAGATGCCAACCTCGCAAGAGGTTATCCCCTCAGCTTTTTTACCGATTTGGGATTGGGATGGCTGGGCAGGGGTGGGCGAAATGAATTATGTGGCCTTCACCAAGGGCGCTGTCGATAGTTTGCTCGATATCTCGGATCGGGTATGGGTTGAGAATCGGGTTGAACAGTTGAATCCGGGCTGGCGCGAGCGTATCGAAGCTGCCAATGCCGAACTGGCGAGACAGGGTATGCGCGTCTTGGGAATTTCTTGCCGGGCGGTAGATATGCTGCCTGATGAGCCTCAGGCGGGTAAAGAAACCACCGCAGGTGGAGGAGGTTTAGAGCGTAACTTGATTTTTATTGGTTTGGTTGGCATGATCGACCCTGCCCGCCCGGAGGTAAAGCAGGCTGTCGAAACCTGTCGCACGGCTGGCATCCGGCCCATCATGATCACTGGCGATCACCCCCTCACAGCGGGATATATTGCCCGAGAGTTGGAAATCATTACGGACGACAAAGTGGTCACCGGTCAGGAACTGGATCGTCTTTCAGCGCAAGAATTGGAAGAGACGGTTACCCAGGCTTCTGTATATGCGCGCGTTTATCCCCAGCACAAGCTAAAAATCGTTCAGGCTCTCCAAAATCGCGGTCAAATCGTTGCCATGACCGGCGATGGAGTAAACGATGCTCCGGCGTTAAAAAAAGCTGATATTGGCGTAGCCATGGGCCTCATCGGCACCGATGTCTCTAAAGAAGCTGCCGATATCGTCTTGCTCGACGACAATTTTGCGACCATCGTAGCTGCCGTGCGAGAGGGCCGGATTATTTACGATAACATCCGCAAGTTCATCCAATACACTCTGACCAGCAATGCGGGTGAAATTTGGGTGATGTTACTGGCGCCTTTTTTGGGGATGCCTCTACCCCTCCTCCCCATCCAGATCTTGTGGATTAATCTGGTCACCGACGGGTTGCCTGGTCTGGCGTTGAGCGCTGAGCCTGGCGAGCGAGATGCCATGCGACGACCGCCTTACCCGCCCAACGAAAACATTTTTTCCCGAGGTTTGGGTAAAAATGTCCTCTGGATTGGTTTGGTGATGGGGCTGATTTCTTTGGGGGTGGGCTTTCTGTATTGGCGGGCCGGCAACCCGCAATGGCGAACGATGGTCTTCACCACCTTGACCCTATCCGAAATGGGTTATGTGATGGCGATCCGCTCGCAGCGCGATTCGCTTTTTCGGATAGGTCTTTTCAGCAACCCGGCGATGGTTGGGGCAGTGGCGCTGACCGTTCTATTGCAGATGGCTGTGGTTTATGTGCCTTTTGGGCAGGATTTGTTTAATACCATGGCTCTCCCTTGGAGTAGTCTTTTGGTCGTTTTAGCTTTAAGCACATCTTTGTTTTGGGTGGTCGAGATCCAAAAATGGCTGGCTCGGCGAAGAGGGAATCGAGGCCGACGCTGACGGATAAACCCGCTATGAGAAGGCGAGCGGATAAATAGAGAAACCTGCTCATCAAAAAAAAGACGCCTTCGACCTTATTGGATAGTCGTTTGTAGGTTATAAGCCGAACAAAAAGGGGGTAATGAGGATCAAAACGACCGTCCACACGCTATAAGCCAGCGTGCCAGTCCGGTAGACAGATTTCAATCGCTCTACCCAGTTTCCCTCTCGAACTTTGAACAACCCAACAACCGCCATTACCAACAAGCTGACATTGATAACATTCCAGCCTATGATGGTGAAGCGATTGAGGGTGATCCCACCCAACGCCGTGCGGTAGAGTGTGGCTGAGAGGGCATACAGGCTGACAAGTATGGTCAGGGATGCGACTGCCAGGATGCCGCTGCGGAGAAGTTTTTGCAGTCGAGGCGACAGTTCCGGGTTGGTGTGGGGTGTGGCGCCCACCAGCAACCCCATGATGGCGAAAAGCATCCCGTTATAGACGATCAGCACCTCACGGTTTTTGAACGGTTGCATGAAGCTAAACGGGATGGCTACGATATAGATCGCCAGCACTCCTAAAGTGAGCGGTAGGAACAGGCGCATCATGGTAGCGATCAGCTTGCTCAAGCCCTGGTAAAAGTCTTGCTCTAAAGGCGTCAAAGTCGGATCGTAGACGCTGGCAATTGCCAGGATGGGTAGCAACCCGAAACCGCCGGCATAGATCAGCCGGGTGATTATTTCGGGTAGGGTGATATTCAGCGCTGCGAACAAGCCAATGGTGATACCCCCAAAAGCCGTTCCGGCGATCAGGTACAATCCGGCGGTGATCATCACTTCTATTGACTTAATCAGGAAAGCAAAACGGTTAGCCGCGCTCGAGCCGAACCCCAGGATATAGACGCCCAGGGCAATCCAACACAGAAGAGGTAAATGAATCGCCATCAGTTCGAGGTAAGACCTTTGGAAGTTCGCCGCCAGCCGGGGGGTTAGCAGTAGAATGTACAGGCAAGCGATAACCAGTCCAAGCCCGATTAACCCGGCGCGGCGGTATTCCTTGCCCGCGGTAAGGCTCAGAAACGCCAGGGCTGAAAGGGTTGCCAGCGGCGCCCACAACAAAACAATATACGGCAGGTGTTGGAGGAATTCGAGCTCAGGCGTTGATAGCGCCCAAAAGATAAGCCCGGTAACCACGCTCAAGGGTATTGCCAGTTTCCAGTTGCGGCTGCGTTCGGTTTTCAACCTTGTGACTGGCTGACCTTCCTGCAGTCGATAATACCAGGCCGCATATAAGAGATTATCCGGACGCTCCTGATAACAAGCCAGTAGCCCGGATTTGAATTCTTCCGTTTCGTCCTGACGCCAGGCTTGCTGGTAAAGTTTTTCCAGCTTTTGGGGGTCTTGATGGCTTTCCTGAATGGCTTGCATGTAGTTCATGTCGCCGCTCCTTATGATTTAGCCTCGGTTTGGGAAGGATTGGATGATGATGTTCGACAGCTTATAGCATATCAGACCTTTTGTAGAGGCGCAAGCGTCCGGGGGGTTTTTAGCAAGACACGACCTACATCCCACCTCTGGTTAGCACTAATCACCAGCTTGCGCCAGGAAAACCGCACGCTGCGGGCTTTCCAGGACGAGCTGAACAAACCAGGTTTATCGCCTCAATCGAATCGATGTAATCGGTTAAGGATTGGGTTGGTGGACTACCAAGAACTAAAAATCAAAGCTGAGTTGGGCTGCATAACCATAGGATATAAGATGTGAAGTTTCGGTGTCTTGATATCCCTTTTCACTATGTGAAATATCCGAAATTTTTTTCGCGCTGAAATCTTGGAATACCTCTTTGACTGTAGCAAGCACTCTTAACTCGGAAGGAGCGAAGATTGAGAGATCTGGCGATGTATTGCTGATATAAATTTCGCCCGGATAATCTTGATTCCAATCCTCTTCTTTTCGAATACCTTCATCATCCAATACTAGAGCAGCCAACCACCTTTCAAACTGGTCTGGAACTGGGCCGTACGGTAATCGAGCATACCTGGCTCCTGTAATAGAAACTGAATAATTTTTGAAATGACCAAAATCTGCATAAAATAGCAATTTCATCAACTTGGTTTTGAATATCCGATCCTGATAACAAAAATACTTAATCGCTTCAAAGAATTTCGCAAGGTCAAACTTCTTATAACCACTATAAATATCTGCATTGTAATTACCAAAAACATCCCTGGTAATCTCAAGCCAGGAGGCTTCCGTTTCATCCGCGAGTTGACTAATAATTTTTTGCCTTTTAGAATCGCCTAGAACCCCCGGACTATTGGAAATTAGACTCAAAAAGATTCTTGGCTCCATTGCTAATTTAATAACCCGATCGTGCGCTTCGCTTTGCAATGCGCCGTTTTCGTATCGGTTCAATGTTGCGATACCAATGCCAAGAAGATTGCTGAACTCTTTTTGTGTAAGAATGCGCTTGATCCGGAATCTGCGAATATCTTCGGGCTGCAACATCCCCTTTCGCGACCGATATTCTCGGTATGCAATCTCATAAGGATCGATTGCCGATTTTGAATTCTCGAATTCTTCGCCGCATTCTTGACATTGGTAGAATTCGACCTCAACAACAATGACTTCTCCACGGATGTTGAAATCTTCCGCTTTCCGCACGATTGCTAGCGGCGACACTTTTTCGCAATTCGGACAAAATCCGTTCATTGTCTCTCTCATTTCCATATTTGTATTATCAGGCAAGAGGATAACTCAGTGGGTAGTCGGCCTTATGAAACGAAAGACATACAGCAAATTCTTCTTCAGGTCGTCCACTAATTTTTATCTTAATATATAATTCTATTCCGTCGATATGTCTACCAAATACCCAATAATCACGGGGTTTGTATTCATCTTTTATCGGGCCCGAATGATAGTCGGTAACCGACAAGGACAATACGATTTCTTCGCGTTGCTGTTCTGTCAAGCCCAGTTCCAGTAAAAAGTGCTTGTTTATCTGACGATCTTGTACTAATAATCCTTTTTCGTAAATCAGGGCTTTGAATTCACCCAAAAATTGGCGAACAAATTTTCTTAACTCATCTTCTGGTATTTCATCCATCAAGTCGGTTCCAATTTAATATTGTTCAATTTGATGTTATCATATGATTGTAATAATGTCAATAATTATCAAATGATAAGTAAAAACGTCCAAACCAAAAATAAGAAGGTTTCCTGCGCCAGGAATGAATAACCATAGGGTCTACGTTTGCCAAGGAGCTTGAGTAATTGCGCTTTCTCTATTTTTCCATATAATTCGATCTAATTATGTGAATTAATGTTTTAACATTCTTCTTATGCGCGATATACAAAACCAGACTATAATACAGGCTTATGAGCCTATATGATTTGAGACCCATAATCATTTATGCGACGAAGGGGTAACAATTTATTTCACTTATCTCGTCGAAGAATAGACCAATCTATATAAAATTTCTTTGTTAGGAGGTAGTATGTTACGCCGAAATTGGATCACTTTACTTATCACCCTTGTAGCGCTCTCGACATTCAGTGTACTGCCGGCGTTGGCCCAAACCCCCACGCCGACTGAGCGCCCCCCTGTTCCGCTTACGGTCTTCACCGATTACCCAAGCCAGGTGATCGGATTGGGCGAGACGGTTAGCTTCCCGTTAAAGCTACGTGCGGAGACCAAACCTCAGGTCGTTCAACTCAAAACCCAGGGATTACCAGAAGGTTGGGCGGCAACTTTCCGCGGCGGGGGGAACGTGGTTACTTCCGTCTATGTGGACACTTTCCAGGATGCCTCAGTCGACCTGCGGATTGAACCGCCCTCCGATGTAGCCGCTGGGGATTATAAGTTCAGCGTCATGGTGCAAGGGGAGGGCGAGTCAGCCAAACTGGATATTGCCCTGACCGTTCAAGAAAAACTGCCCCCCAGTTTGTCGCTAAGCTCCGACCTGCCAACCCTGCGCGGCACGCCGACCACCACCTTCCGGTATGACGTCACCCTTAAGAACGAAGGCGACGGCGACCTATCTGTGAACCTCTCTGCCGATACCCCCTCCGTCTTTTTGGTCAGCTTTACATTAGCCGGTCAAGAGGTCACCGATCTACCCCTTGGGCCGCGCGAAAGCAAGCGCTTGAGCGTATCGGCCAAACCGGTTGGTGATGTGCCAGCCGGCACCTATAATATCAAAATGATCGCCCAGGGCGGCGAGTCTCAGACCAGCCTCGATCTGGTGGCTGAGGTGACTGGCCAGGCTGATTTGACCATCACCTCGCCGGATGGGCGCCTTTCCGGGCAGGCTTATGCCGGCAAAGATACGCCTTTGAAGATTGTGGTTCTCAATAATGGGACTGCCCCGGCGCGGGGTGTGAGCCTGAGCTCTTCTGAATCAAGCGGGTGGTCGGTTGCTTTCGACCCGAAAGAAATCAATGAAATCCCGGCCGGACAACAAGTGGAAGTAACCGCCAACATCCGCCCAGCCGATAAAGCCGTGGCGGGCGATTACATGATCACCATCCGCGGCCAGACCGCCGATGGCCTTTCGCGCTCGGCAGACTTTCGGATCACGGTGCGCACCTCGACCCTATGGGGTGTGGTTGGCATCATCCTGATCGCCATTGCGGTGGGCGTGGTAGCCCTGGCTGTTATGCGCTTCGGGCGCCGATAAGCGCAGAAGGAGAAAATCCTATGAGCGATCTGGTCATCGAGACCAAAGACCTGACCAAGAAATATGCGGATTTTGTCGCGGTCGATGGCCTGAACCTGTCGGTAGAACAGGGCGTGGTCTTCGGCCTGCTTGGCCCGAATGGAGCCGGCAAGACCACCACCATCCTGATGCTTTTGGGGCTGACCGAGCCCACCAAAGGTAAAGTGCGCGTCTTGGGTTTCGACCCTGCCCGCCAGACGTTGAGCGTCAAGGCGCGGGTGGGATATATACCCGACATGGTTGGTTTTTATGACGAGCTGACCGCCCGCGAAAACCTGATCTATGTGGCTAAGTTGAATGGTATCGCCCGGGATGAGGCTTATCGCAGAATCGAGGAAGCGGTCGACCGGGTGGGATTGAACGACGTGGTTGACCACCCGGTAGACACATACTCGCGCGGCATGCGCCAGCGTTTGGGTGTCGCCGATGTGTTGATCAAACGCCCGCAATTGATCATCATGGATGAACCGACCCAGGGTTTAGACCCGGAAGGGGCGCGCGCCTTTCTGAATATGATCCGCTCCTTGAAACAAGAAGATATCACCATCCTGCTCTCGTCTCATCTGCTGCACCAGGTGCAGGCGGTTTGCGATCGGGTGGGTCTGTTTCATCGCGGCCGGATGGTTCTGGAAGGCACCGTGGAAGAGCTGGCTCGCCAGGTTCTGGGTCTGGTTTATCGAATTTACCTGGAGGTTGATGGGCAAAGCGCTGCTATTCAAGAAGCCTTGAGCGCCATACCGGGAGTCGCCAACGTTCGCCAGGTTGAATCTAATGTGATTCATGTCGAGGCTGAAAGCGACCTGCGTGCCGAAGCCGCTGCAGCGGTCATCAAAGCAGGCGGCAGGTTATTGAAGCTAGACGTGGAAACCCAAAGCCTGGATGATATCTACGCACATTATTTCGAGGAGGTGGAGCATGCCGCAAAAAGCTAAACAATTGCGGGTCGAGCCCACCCGCGAGGGTTCGCCCTGGACCGGGTTAGGCGCGGTGATCGTTAAAGAGATGGCTGACCATCTCACCAGCGCCCGGATGCGCATCCTCGAAATTTTAATCGTGCTTACCGCGGTGGGCACCGTCTACGCCACGCTGCAGAACATTCGGGAAAACATTGGCGAAGACCCATTCTTGTTCTTGCGCCTGTTTACCACTTCCAAAGACCCGCTGCCAGCGTTCGTCGGCTTCCTGGGTTTTCTGGTGCCATTGATCGCCATCTCGCTGGCGTTTGACGCCATCAACGGCGAATTCAACCGGCGCACGATGTCGCGAGTCCTGGCGCAGCCCATCTACCGCGACGCTTTGCTGCTGGGAAAATTCCTGGCTGGTTTATTCACCCTTAGCCTGGTCTTTGCTGCCATCTGGCTGCTTATCTTTGGGTTGGGAATCGTGGGGTTGGGCTTGCCTCCCAGCGGCGAAGAGGTGTGGCGCAGTATGTGGTTCTTGCTGGCGACCATCTTTTACGGAGGCATCTGGCTGGCTTTAGCGATGGTGTTCTCGGTGCGATTCCGCCAATCGGCCACGGCTGCGCTGGCCTCGATCGCGGTCTGGCTGTTTTTCATGGTCTTCTGGGAAATTCTATCGAGCTTACTGGCTCAATTCCTGGCCCCGATTCAATATGGATTTCCGCAGGAGATATTAGCCCAGGCACAAGTCGGGTTGGTGCTATCCCGCCTCTCGCCCAATACGTTGTATGCCGAGGCGATGGTGGCTTTGCTGCAACCCACGGTGCGGTCGTTGGGATTGATCCTACCGACTCAATTACAAGGCGCCATCCTGGGCAGCCCGTTGCCGCTTGGGCAGAGTTTATTGCTCATCTGGCCGCAAATGACCGGGTTGATCGCCACCACGATTCTGCTCTTTGCCCTGGGTTACGTATTCTTTCAGCGGCAAGAAATCCGCGCCTGATCAGGATTGCTTTTTGGTATCCCCCCGTTTTCGTTGATGGCTTTCGGTTTGTTAGCTTGCCCAAAATGGAAATGGGGGGATTGGCAATTTAATGGATAGTCATTCTATCTCGCCAATTCCGGCACAATGGAAACCGCCTGAGGGATTAGCAATACTTTACTGTTTGGGCCTAATTCCTGAAAGGCAACCTTTAGCGCGGTTTGGGCGTCGCTGAATGGCAGTATCCCACTCTGCCGTACTTTCTCTTCTGGCAGGCGGGAGACCAGGTAGATTTTCGCTCGCTGCTGGATGGCTGCAATCGCGGCAGCTTTGTGACCACCCAGCACGAAACCCCGTTGCAAGCGTAGGATGACCTCCGCCGGGGAGGTTGCGGCTAACATCCATTCTTCCATCGTCTGGTTGCCAAAACCTTCAGCGCACTCACCCACCAGGATGAGCACACCGCCTTCTCGGATGAAATCCTTGGCGCCTTCCATGGCTTTATGCGCCTGATAAAAGTTGATATCTTTCGGAAAACCACCCGTTCCGGCAACCACGATGTCGGCTTTGTGGCTTATTTTAACCTTGCCGCGCTGGGCTACAAACTGGCAGCCTTTGCGGTGGGCGGCGGTCACATCCCCGGCATAAGCGGCGATGATCTTGTGCTCATTGTCGACAACTACGTTCAAGATAAAATCCACCCCCAGCATAGCAACCGCTTCATCGATATCCATCCGCAGGGGATTATCCTCGATCTTACCGGCGGTTGCTTCGGGTAGCACCATCATGGCGTGATTGGCAGTCACCGTCAGGCGGGATGCGCAACCCGGCAGGATCGCTTTAGCGCCTCCCGAAAAACCGGCAAAGTAATGGAACTCGATATTTCCAAGGCAGATGCGAAAATCAGCCTCCACCAGAGGGCGGAAGAACTCTACTGGGGTGCCGCGGCTGGTGAAACCGAGGCGCTCGACGTCTTTCGGATTGTGGTTGTATACCCGGTAACGCCGCCGGATTTCTGGCGAAAGCGCCTGGGTGATCTCGGCGTTAGTCATGGGGCGATGCAAACCTAACGCCAGGACGATGAATACATCCTCGTCGGGGATGCCGGCTAGCTCCAACTCGCGGGCGATGTGAGGTAGAAGCTTGTGAGAAGGGCAGGGGCGGGTCAGGTCGCTGGTAACAATGGCAATTTTTGCGCCTATCTTAACCATCTGGTTCAGGGGCGGCGAGCCAATCGGGTGCGCCAGCGCCTCAATCAGAAGGTCGTCTTCAGCCCGGGGAATATCCGCCGGGTGTTGGGGTTCGATGACGCCCATTAAATTGGCATTCGGCACCGAAATCTGCATGCTTTGCTTGCCGTAAGCCAGGGTATAGGTTGAATTTGACATAATCAGGATTATATCTCCAAGTTTGTCAAAAGAAGCTGCTTCCAGAAGGCACGATCTATTCCCATAACGCGGCCTCCAGCCGCAGTCAAATGGACATGTCGTTGCGAGGAGCATTCTTTGCAACGAAGCAACCCCCTCGCTTACCTGGAGACTGCTTCGCTACAGAACGGCTCGCAGTGACACTGGCGAAAGATTTGACCGAACAAGGCAAATATTGAGCGGTATTACTATACCAAAATAGCTTACAACCAGCGTCATGAATATTATAACGTCATTGGATATGCTGTCGATATTAAAAAACAACCTCCAGGGATGGCTGGATGTACACTTCCCAGACCATGTCCTGGAGGCGTAAATGACTCAGGGAGGCGTTATTGCTTTAGCTTGATGCGTGGCGCTGGAGAGGAACTTAGCTTGATATGGCTCTTCGAGCTGGATTTCCGGGTGCGGGATGTGAACATCCCGACCAAAGTCGGAAGCGCCAGGAAGAGCACCAAGACGCCCAGCAAGGCGAAAAACACCGCCCACGAAGCCGGTTTAGCGACTTCAGGCACCAACCCGCCAGGATTATAAAAGCTTGGCTCAGCCGGCGCGCTACCAGTCTGGTTGCCTTTTAACGTCACACTCAGCGAACGATTGACGCCGTCCCGCAAAGCGGAAGGAGAGCGATAAGTGATGGCATATTCGCTTTGCAAGGCGCGCCCATAGCGCTCGTACAGATTACGCAAGGCATTGGCATCATTGGCGTAACCATAGAGCCCGCCAGCTCTTTCGGAAAGCGACACCAGAGCGGCTTCATCCAAACCAGCCAGGTTGCCCCGACTATAGGCTGGGTCGCCTAACCCAATGGTCGAGATGGATAACCCCGCTGGCCCGATGCGCTGGATGACGTCGTCAGGCCTGGCTTGGCTGCGGTTGTCCATCCCATCGGTCAAGGCAATGATCGCCTTGCGCCCCGAAAACTGGTCTAAGATTTCAGTCGCATTGATCAGGGCATCATATAGAGCAGTATCGTCCCGCGCTTTTAGGTCCTGGATGGCTTTGACCAACCTACCCTGATTCTGAGTGACCGGCTGGATGTATTTGATCCTGGTATTGAAAACCAGCAGCCCGGTTTGGTCATTCGGGCGAGTCTGGTGGACATACGCGATAGCCGCATCTTTGGCAGCCTGGAGCTTTCCGGCGCTGTTCATGCTACCGGAGATATCCATTACCAGAAGCGTGATCAGGGGTTCGTTCGATTCGCCCAGACCGGTTATTTCCTGTGGCTCGATCTTCTGACCATTCTCCATCAACATCAGGCTGGAAGGTGGGACTTCCACCGGCTCGCCAGCCGTATCCATCACCGAGACGAATACTGTTACCAGAGGGAATTTCGAGGTATCCACCTGGGTGACTCGGACTGTCCAGTCCTCCCCACTCACCCGGGGGTTGAAGGCGCTCAGGGAAAGCAGCATGGCGGCTAACAGGCATAGAAAACCGAATTTTCTTATGATATTCAGCATGTTTTACCTCTTTTCATGGTAGATCATCTCGGTATTGCCCATGCGGATGGTTTGCCGGTTTTTCAGAGCGGTTTGCTGGATGCGCTGGTTGTTGACAAAGGTTCCGCTCAGGCTGAGATCTTTAAGACTGAAGTGCGTCCCGGCGCCTTTCAACAGAGCGTGCTGGGGCAAGATATCTGGATCGGGCAGGACGATATCCGCCTTCAGAGCATCGCTGCCGATGAACGCCGAGGGTCCTTCCTTCCTTAAAAACTTATCCAAGATGAACTCATTTCCTTTTAGTTTGCCGCTGGTCACTTCCAGCCAGGCGCGCGAGAGCAGGTAGACGATCAGAGCGATGAATGCGCCCACTGAAGCGCCAAGAAGCAACAGCCCGGCCGCCTTACCGAGGGATGGATCTTGCAACCAGCGACGAGCGGTTTCAAGCAACAATCCGCCAAAAATACCACCCAGCAAACCGCCTGATGCCCCTTTCCACATCTGGCTGCCGCCATTGAATCCAGCCGCGACGCCGATCAACAGCCCAAAAAGGCCCCAGCCGAATGACCGCCCCCAGGCCTGGCCTCCAAGCAGTTGAAAAACCCCCTCTGCGAGGGGCAAGCCGATCCCGCCACCCACCAGGCCAAGCAGCCCGTTGATCAATCCAGCTCGCAGGGTTTGCACCGGGTTGCGGTTGAAAGCCCCCTCGCCCAAACCGATCAATAGACCGATGCAGAATCCGATTATTGCCCCCACCAACACCTCGCTCAGATAAACGCTGGGGGTAAAAGAAAGCCCGGTCAGGTTGCTAAACTGCCAGCCAATCACGCCCCCGATTGCGCCAAGAATGCCATAATAGTACAAACGCATCAAACGGCTCATAAAATCATCCTCCTTCTTCAGAAATCATTTCGACTTCGGGAAATACGTTGCGCCAGTGAACCACGCTCCGTTTACGTCCATTATTCAGCTCATAGAAGCCGTAATAACGATGGGCGTCAAGTTCTCCATCTGTATTTCGTACAAAGAAACCGCCGGTTACGGAATGCGGTTCGATAACCAGCGCTACCTGGTATGTTTCAGGAAAGAAATTGTAGTGCAGCCAGGTATCATATTCCGAGAGAAAGACGCCCATCTTGGGATGGGTATGGTACCAGCCTACCAGGTCCTTCGTTGGGTAGTACTCCTGGAGTTGGTTGTAAAGCCATACCTGGCTATCCTGGGTAAAGGTCAGAAAGGCGCTGCCAAAGCGGGTGTGCCTGGCTGGCAAGACGTGTTCCACGGTTATGAAGTGGGCGCCGGTCTGGCGATCGGAACGCCATTTACCCACCAGCCACCCTCCGACCTCATTATCCAGGTCGCTGCCGGCATGGGCGCAGCACCGCACAAAGGCATGCGGAGTGATGAATACCGGTACAGCCGCGGGGGGTTGCTCACTTTCAAAGATCGAACACCAACGCAAGGCGCGACCAATAGGCATATGCGCCCGGCGGGGTTTGGGTTCTTCCGGCGGTTCGAGGGTGACGCGTGGATCGGACATTAACCAGCGGTGATATCTGCAGTGATCACCAGGCGGTCGTTTTCCGGGACGCTGGCGTCTGCCAACGTCTCTTCTTCGGTGAGCTGCCGGCCGAGTGCTTTGCTATCCAACCGGTAGCTTATCGGGCGGCCATCTGGACCGGTAGTAGGTAGTTCGAGCGAAGTAGCTAGTTCGGGAATCAATTCCTTCACCGCCACGTCATCCGGAACTTCAGCCGTCCGGCTGCCTCCCGAAGGGAGTACGAGTGTTACAGGTGTATCTGCCATTTTTTACCTCCGTTTACAGTTTTTGGATTGAATACAACTTTACCCGGGTACTTAGCTTAGCGCGCTTAGGCTTATTTGAGATGAATCCGAGGTTTGATTTTGGGCTCTGGTTTGCTGATCTTCACCCTTTCTGGACGCAGCAATTCCCGGTGGTCGACAGGGAATGCGTCTGGATGTTGCTTACGATAATCGCGGCACCAGCGGGCCGCTTCTGGATCCCAAGGGAACGGCGGTTGGGTGGGGTCATCATGAAAATTCTTGTATTGCACCATTTCGCCGATCATTATCACCAGCCGGTCCAAGGAGCGACTGGCGGTCCACCAGGCGGCATCGATGCAAACTGTCCCGTTGAGATGATTGATATTGGGGTGCCAGATGGGAGTGAGCCACTTCATTCCTGGCCAACGCTGGGGGTACTGGTTGTGCAGGTAGATTTCGACCTGATGTTTGTCGCCGAATTTAGGCTGTCCTTGCCGGTCTACCGAATAGATACCCCGGCAGGTATAGGTGATGACATAGCGCTCCGGCGGTAATCCTGGATGAACCGGCAAAGCTTCAAATCCGATCAGGTCGCTCCGGGCAGCCAGTTCCTGCATCAATTGCTGATCAGCGCGCAGGCGGCGCATACGCGGGCTTTGGTCGATAGTGATTGCCCCGGCGGTGATATCGGCGGTCAAGATAAGCCGGTCGTCTTGGGGCACATGAGCGGAGGAGAGGGTTTCGTCTTCAGCCAGCTCCCGGCCCAGGGCTTTACTATCCAACCGATAACCCATTGGGCGACCATCCGGTCCAATTGTTGGGAGTCGCAAGAGCGAGGTTAGCTCTGCAATCAGGTCGCGCACGCTTACATCGGTGGGAATTTCCGCCCGCCGAGCGCCGCCATTCGGTAGAACAATCGTGATCGCTAAATCTGTCATAAGACCTCTCCAGGGAAGTTAAAATCGCTCCTCAAATTACTCCTGATAGTGCGGCACCTGGCAGGTGCCGGTTACCGCCCAACAATCGGCGTGGTGATAGGTGTGGCAAATGGGGCAAATCTTTACGCCGCGTGGGTCATTTTGTTCGACCAATTCCAGGCAATAGGGACAGCGATTCTCGGCTTTGCCGACCAGCCTGACTTGGGTTGGTTTGCGCCGGATGACTTTCTGACCAGGTTGAAATCTTGCCAGGTGGACCCGGTTTTTTAGCGGTCGCCAGTTGCGATCGATTTTGACCTGCGCCTGCGACACTAAGCCGCTCAATCTGCGGGAAGCGCCGCTAGCCAGTGAGTTCACCCGGCTTTTCCAACCGAGCAGCCTGGCGGCCAGGACTTTCCGGCTGGATTTCCAGGGCTGGCGCAAGAGATTGGACTGCGAATGGGCAGGGATTACGGGTCTGATTTTTGGGGGTTTGCGAACTGGCTGTCTCTTTGAGAATTGATTAGAACGGCTTACCGGCAAGCCTTTAGCCGGGCGGACGATTTTTTTAGGCTTTGCTTTGGATGGCTTGGGCTCGATTTTCAAATCCCGTTTCCAGGCTTGCAATGCCAGCCAGGCTGTAAACAAGCTCAGGCTAAATTGGCCGGCTTTCTCCCATCCTGGCATGGCAAACAAACGGGATTGCGGATCGAACCCGGCAAATCCCTGGGTGAGCAATCCGAGCAAAATCAGCGCTGCAACTACCGATATCCAGCCAGCGAGCACCTGCAGGAATCTGGAGTGGCTGGGTAA
>Ga0315282_10004569_pt1 | contig 24018 bp, 26 predicted proteins | sample YL17G07_20_MG_FD_203693 | JGI IMG/M metagenome (GOLD analysis project Ga0315282, IMG submission 203693) | Sediment microbial communities from Yellowstone Lake, YNP, Wyoming, USA - YL17G07_20 | ecosystem: Environmental > Aquatic > Freshwater > Lake > Sediment | place: USA: Wyoming | collected... | reverse complement strand
ATCTTCTACTTGGATAAGAGACGAGTCATGGGCTATCCGCAGGCGTACCGATGTCCGCATCTCTTTGACAGCACGCCAGTTTACTACAACGACCTCGTCTCTGATGTCACATTCCTTTCCAACGAGGACAAGTGATACTCTGTATCCAAGTGATGCTAGGTGCCTTGCAGTGACCATGCCATCTCCGCCGTTCTTGCCCGTTCCACAGTAGACGACGACCTGAGAAGAAGGATCAAACCGAGAAGCTATCTCCAGAGCAACTGTTCGCCCAGCGGATTCCATCAACTGCAAAGTTGACACTCCGAGATATTCACAGTTGAGTTCGATCGCCCTCATTTCTTCTGCAGTAATTCGTTCCTTATTCATAGCCAGGGTCACTTGGAACTGGGTAAGTCATTGGCGTAAGGTTGTCTTCTCGCTTGGATAAGGGTTCCGCAGCTAAGATCCTCCTGCAATTCGGACGACGACGCGCACCGCATACAACAAGATATCTCCGATCATCAGTGCCACAGCGAAACCCATTGTGACGAAAACAAGACTCTGGCCATTGTGAGAACAGTAACTATTGGAATTGAAACGGCCCAGGCTTTGTTCGACGCCTCTTGAGTTTTCAGGTCATTTCATGAACCGAATGTCAAGAATGCGACACAAGCAGCAATTAACAGACAGTCTAGCATATCGGCATCATGTTGCAGCCATACGATTTGTGTTATGACCTACCTTAGGGCTCATTCGAAGTAGAAGACGCTTACTTCAGCACGCTACAATTCCTGCCTAGGAGTGACCTTGGGTCTTAGGTCCAAAGTTCTTAATACCCACTAGGCACCTACGTTTTGACAGGAGGAACCCAGAAGGTGCCGGCTGCATTCGTTCTGATAAACGCTGAGATCGGCTCAGAAGATGAAGTTCTGAAAGAACTTAGATCGATGGAGCAAGTAAAGGAAGCCTATGTGGTCTACGGAGTCTACGACATCGTTGCTAAGGTTGAATCAGAAACAATGGACAAACTCAAGGAGATCGTGACCTGGAAAGTGCGTAGACTCAACAAGGTCAGGTCAACGTTGACCATGATAGTTGTTGAGGGAACGTAGAGCTTTCTTTTTCCGGTTCAATCATCCTTGTTGAGCCCTGAGCCGAGGAATTCCGAGTCCTCGGCCATGAATTCAGTTCTACACGTCGGGATCGACGACACGGACTCGCCGAGGATGGGATGCACAACATACATAGCGGCGTTGCTTGTATGCGAGTTGACAGAACTGGATTGCGACTTCGTAGACTATCCGAACCTGGTGAGGCTGAACCCCAACGTTCCTTGGAAGACCCGAGGAAACGGAGCAATCTGCCTCAGGTTCACGTGCGACGAAAGAAAGATCAGCCAAGTGATCAGGCACATTGTCAGCACTGTGAAGAGCAACTCTGATTTGGCAGATCGAAGGGCCGATCCTGCAATTGCCTATCTGAGGGGGCCAGTGCCACCAGAGCTTGTCGCTTTCTCGAAGAAAGCCATTCGCAACGTTGTATCGATCAAGGAGGCTCAGAGAATTGCCGCAACGTGGAAGATCTCATGCATTCCTCTGAAGGGAAAGAGGGGGATCATCGGGGCCATCGCTGCGCTTGGAGAGACCCTAAAGTCTGACCATACATATGAGTTAATCACGTACAGAACTCTACGGAACAGATCCATTCCAAGGAACATTGATCCTGAATCAGTCTTGAGAATGAACGGAGAAACAACCCCTCTGACATTCAATAACATCGATCCAGAAACGAATCGAATCCTCATTACCCCCAGGGGCCGCGATCCTATACTCTACGGAATTCGAGGCGAGACCCCTGAAGCGGTCTTCAAAGGGCACGAGATGGTCAAGCCTAACGAAGAGATAGAACGATGGGCTATCTTTCGAACAAACCATGGAACTGACGATCACTATTCCAAGTTTTCAAAGATCTCAGACATGTGCCCTTACCGTCCAGTTGTGGTCGCAGGTAAAGTTGTAGGAAGGCCCTTCACGATTCTTGGAGGGCATGTGATATTCAAGTTAGGTGACGACTCAGGCGTTGTTGATTGTGCGGCGTATGAACCAACAGGAAGGTTCAGAGATGTTGTGCGGAAGCTGGTGGAGGGGGATCTTATCGAAGCCTACGGCGGAGTTAGGAAAGGTTCAGCTAGGCATGCTCAGACTCTGAACTTGGAAAAGATCAGAATCGTGGATCTGGCAGCCGATTGCCGGTATCAGAATCCTCGTTGCGCTTTGTGTGGCAAGAGAATGAAATCTGCTGGGAAAAATCAAGGCTTCAGATGCCGAAAATGTGGTGCAGTAGATCAAGCAGCCGGGAAGATTTCTGTTGAAACTGAAAGAGACCTGGCTCTGGGGATCTATATTCCTCCTCCAAGAGCCCACAGACATCTGACAAAGCCGGTTTCCAGATATGGAAGGGAAAAGGCTGGCTCCAAGGTGCGCCTTGTTGAACCCTGGCACTGGCCCTGAGCTGTTTCCTATCATTACTCGCTTTTGAAGTGAAGAAATGCACTGCCAGCCGAAGTAACCTGTCATAGGTGAATTCACCACTGTTGCGACATTCAGCTTTCCGAAGACTATCCCACGATGAAAACATGCTGACAATCAGGCCCCGGGTCACGCATTTGGTCTGGGTTATGTCTTTGGCAATGCTGACTCAGCTGTGAAAAATGGTAGCGGGGGGTGGACGTTCGGGCGTAGCCACGCCATTCGAACCACCGTTTGAGCGCTCGGCGTTCGAGCGAATCTCAGGGTTATGAGCCATCCGCCTTTTTTTCGTCTGCGGGTTAAACCTGGCTACCCCACCCCGCTAGTAAGGTTTTAATACGCGCTGAGGCTGAAATGAGCCGCAATGACGACCGCTGAGTATTTGGAACGAAAGTCGCGGCGTTCGGACGCCACGCGGACTACGTATGCGAAGGCTGAGGCCTCGTTTGCTCGATGCTTCAATGTTGATTCTCCGGATATTATTGTGGCGCGCATTAAGGCGGCTGAGCTTGATGCGTACCATGTGCTTGATAAGTTTGTCGGCTGGCTTATGGCGAATGGATCAAGCCCGAAAACTGTTCACACATATCTCTCGGCGGTGAAGGGGCTGCTGCGATATGAAGGGGTGAGTATTGATTCCTATCAGTTCAAGGCAAGGGTTGAATTGCCGCCGATGATGGAGGTCAGCTTAGACCGAATACCGACTCGAGAAGAGATCCGGGATATTCTTTTGAACTGTGACAAGAAAACTCGCGCCCTGGTTGCTCTATTGGCCACCACCGGCCTTCGCATAGGCGAAGCTGCGCAACTGAGAGTGGGGAATGTGGACTCTGATTCGAACAAGATAACTGTGATGAGCCAGAGAACGAAGACTCGAAGAGGTCGCATAGGCTTCACGACTGATGAAACAATCGGCTTCCTCAGAGACTATCTTGGCTCACGGATCCGGAAGAAGAATGACTGGCTGTTTCTAGATGAACGCAACGAGGAAAAGCATACGACTGTTGACGGTCTCTACATGAACGTTTACCGCGTTTTGAGGAGACTCGGCTTGAAGAATAGGCTGGACCCGGACTCGAAAAGGAACGAGCTACACCCGCACAGCTTCCGCAAATACTTCTTCTCCAAACTGATTGGCGGAGGAGTTGACAGAGGAATCGCAGAGCGATTGATGGGCCACAACTTCGGATTCGACAACGCCTACCTGCACATGGATGAGAACCGGCTGAGACAGGAATACATGAAGGCGATTGAAGATTTCACGTTTCTGAAAGACGCGAAGCTTGACAAGGAAACAAGGAAAAGGGTTGAAGAAGTTGAATCGGAGAACCAGCAACTGAAAGAGAAAATGGAAAAGATGGACCAGCAGATGGCCGAGATACGACAAGCCTTCACAGCCGCTGTCCAACGCCTCAGCGAACAAGACAAAGCAGCCGCCAAGTAAGCCAAAGGCACAAATTCCTTCAAGTCGTGGCCAGTTAGAAAGGGATCTGAGAGCATACGCTAAGAGAGACAGATCCAGCGAAACTTTCAAAGCAAGATCGCTCGTACACATACACGTGAATTCAGGGGTTGTTTGAGCCAAGGGGGCTTTGCTCTGCTTCGTAGGTCGTACCAGGTTGTGACACTGGGATTTCTTGGGCTTCTGCTTCTTGCCGGTTTGTGTTGCCCTGCGAGAGCGGAATGGGTGATTGAGTACCGCACAGACAACACTGAGACTTTCTTTCTGACGGCGGACGGGGCCACGTGGTTCACAGGCAGAGAGGGGGGACGATCCTTGATTGGCAGGATAGATCCCTCCAGCAACCTGGTTAAGCGATTCTACTTGACAGGCGATGCCGAACTGGGCGAACTCGTCCTGGGTCCCGAGCTTCTCTCCTCTGGAGATACAAGCAGCTCCTTCGTCTGGTTCGTGGAGAAGAAGACGGGCAAGATCGGCAGATTGAAGCCTGAAACGGGTGAGATCGTTGAATGGCAGACACCGGACGCAAACTCGAAGCCAACCGGCCTCGCAATACACCGCTACGGATCAGTGTTCAACAATACCTTGTTCTTCACAGAGTACGATGGCAACAGAATAGGAACGTTACGCTACGATGTCGTGAGTGCTAAGTGGATCTTGAAGGAGTTCACCATACCGACGGGAAGCTCGAAGCCTGCAGACATTGCTGTCGACGGCCAGGGACTGGTCTGGTTCTCGGAGTCCGAAGCGAACAAGATAGGAAGATTCGATCCTTGGACGGCCGAGTTCTCAGAGTACTCGGTAGAGCCAAGGAACAAACCTTTGGGTATTGCTGTGGACAGGTACAACTTCGTCTGGTTCACAATGCCTGACGCAAACAAGATCGTCAGACTGAACCCGCGCAGCGGCCTGTGCGATGCCTATGATGCTCCAACAGATCGGTGCAAGCCAACTTACATTGAGGCAGACGCGCAGGGAAATGTCTGGTTCACAGAATATGAGTCAAGTAGAATAGGCAAACTTCTTCTCAACAGCACACAGTTCTTGGAATACAATCTTCCCGACAACTACGCCGGCCCATATCACATCAGCATAGCCAGATCAACAGGAGACGTATGGGTCACAGAAACCAGAAAAAACGGAATAGTGAGAATACTCCTGGAGATAACAGGCGCGTGGTCAACTGCCACGCTCATCTCCACGGTTCAGACAACCACTTCAACAGCCACATCTCCAGTCACGATATCAACCGGAACATTGACAGTATCCGCAAAGCCTCTCATCACTACCGTCACGACGATCACTGCAACCGTAACATTCGTGACCGCCGCCTCCTTCACATTGACCGTGACTCAACCTGTCAGCACAGTGACGACGACGCAAACAGCCAGCACGGTTATCGTGACCGAGACTTCAACAGTCACCACGACAACCTCACCATCCAGAGCATGCATAATCGCCCAAGCAGCCTACGGCTCAGATCTGGCGCCTGACGTCCAACTTCTGCGAACCTGCAGGGACCAGAAACTCCTATCGACCTTCGCAGGATCCCAGTTCATGCAGATATTCAACCGCTTCTACTACTCCTTCAGCCCTCAGATGGCTGGAGTTGTGGCATCGAACCCGCTCCTAGCTGACGTGACTCGCATCCTGCTTGCTCCTCTGATCCAGATCCTCAAGATCACCATGCTGCTACCCAGAACAGAAATCGAAATCACTGCCTGCGGCTTGTTGGCCGCAGCATTGATCGGTGCAACCTACCTGACTCCTCCAGTCGTCATGTTGAGAGCTTTCGCTAAGCGCTGTGAAGATGCGAAAAAGTAGCGGTAGATTAGGCTGACTGGACGAAGCGAATATCGTATCCAGCCTGATTTGGCTTTCCTGTCTTGTGGAAACGCGGGTCGATCATCAGGCAGGGAACGACGAGTGAACCATCCTCGAAGTCAAGCGGACGCGCAGTTCCGTCCGCCAGGGCTTTCAGGGTCGCTATGGTGGCGACTATGTTGCTCGTTATCAACCCATGGATGCTCCAATCTCCACCGTAAGCCCCTCGGACAATTCTCTTAGAGACTGACGCCCCAGGAATGAACCTCTCCACATACCCTACCTTCGTCAAATCCTCGATATCTTCGACCAAGGGCAGGGTCGTGGTTCCAAACTTCACCATTTCTCATCCACTCTGAGGCGTTCTTTCAAGAGGCTTTATCCTGTTCACTATGTCAACGAGTAGGTCTGCAAGATCGCGATATTCCGGTAGCTTCAGCTGAGATACAGGATAGGCTTCGATCTCAGCGTAATCCAGGCCACCGATCATGTATCTGGTGACGCGCAGGACTCGATAGTTGCCGTTGAGGCCAAGGATCGGATTCACAAGTTTGATAGTGTCACCGGCCCGCCAGGTCCCGGCTGGATAGGTATCATCAAGAACAGCCGCGACTCTGTCTCTCGGTGTTGAATTCGCTGTCAGAATGGTGTTGACCCAGGTTTGAAGAAGAGTTAGATCATCGAAGGTTTTGTCAACGTAGACTCTCGACTTTGCGAGATTGGGATAGGCTGCCAACACTGCGGCATTCGTCGCTGTCGCAGCCAATTGAGCTAACCCTTCGCCTCGACCCAGTCCCTTCACCTTCCAGTCAAGCTCAGTTCCGTCTGGTTCTCGAGTGGCCCCGAACATGTCGACTCCGCGTGTGAACACGACTGAACCAGACTTGTCACTACCTCTCTCAGAAACCATGTTGAGGGTTCCGTCGGGACCTATGTAGGCGTTCCAAGCAAGCTGACGAGCTAGACGAACAACAGCAGTGTAGAGCTGCTCATAGTCGGCGCGAAACTCGATTGCAGAGCCATAGGTGCCGATGGTTCCCTTCGTGATGACTTGGCCTGATTGGGCTGGATAAACGCGGATTTCTCTAATCGCATACGGCGTTCCTGACGCCTGAGTCACCCTGACATATTGAATGCTCGCTGCCGCGAAAGTTGCGACCACGTGATTTCCTTTGTGAGTCGCATTGTCATAACGAGTTGTCCACGTGGAGTCGTTGGGGCTTGTCTCGATTTTGAGAGGTGCTCCTGCTGTTGGAATGTCGGCGATGACATCTATCCTGGCGATTGATTTTGCGGCCAAGTAGTTTATCTTGATCCAGCCCGCCGAGTTCTCTTTCCACGCAGAGAACAGGCTTCCATCGCAGACGGCCTCTTTGTCGTATCCCGTAGCGGTTCCTGAAGCCGTTATGGTGACAAGATCACGAACATAGAAGTCCCGGAATTCCGCCCTTGTCAGGCCGAACATCATTCCAGCCCGCCCGCTGGTCCATTCAGCCGTATTGTTGACGCTGAACTCCTTGTTCTCGTTCAGGATTCGGAAAGAAAGGTTTTGGCCGTTCACTTGCCAACAGAGATGATACTCTTTTCCCCATTCCCAGTTGTAATCGGTGTTTCCCATGCGTGACCATGATGAGCCGTAACTCTTGATCAATTCAATCCAGCGCGAATGAGTTGAAGGGTCTCGAAAGAAGACGCCCGCATACATGCAGATTGAATAGCCCTGCCCAGGAATTCCCTCAGCTGATCCGTCATAGGTTTCGTACAGCGTGAGGCCCGTTCGCGTTCCTTCCATGTCCGTATCGCTGACTCCGCCACTTCCACGAGAAACAGGTTTGACTCGAGCGAACACGGCATAGTTCGTCTTGTTCTCTGCCGCGACGTTTCTTCGAGCGAACCAACACAGGTTGTTGAATTCATTAGCTGGGTCGCGAGTTGCAGTATCCCATCCCTCGAAGGATCCGCCACCTTTCTTCCAGTGACCTCGCCGCCAAAACCAATCACCTGTCTGTGCTGGCTCGCCTTCAACATCGCCGACAAACTGGTCAGCGAAAAGATATCCAATTTGAGTCATTCCTGCGGCTTGAGAGAGCGCATTGTAAATAAGACAATCAAGGATTCGTCCAGGTTCAGTTCCCAGGAAGGTCTCTCGATCGAGAGGATACTGCATCAGCTTGACGCTTCCCTGGTCTCGACCAGAGACTTTGATGGCTTCGTCCTCTGAATCAACCAGTCCGCGTTTCTCGATAACGCCTGTGAACTCAAGTGTTGAGGTTCCAAGTCGCTTGAACTCGACAAGATCATTGAGCACTCCATACTCAACGCGAGGTTCAAGCTCTAGCTCGAACGAATGAGGAAGCATGATGTCTTCTGTGTATTTGAAGAAAACAGGAAGGCGCTTCGTTCCTGCGATATAGGTATCAACGCGACCAGACATGAAACATCAACTACTGCGATCGAACCGCGTCAACAACCTTCCGATGCAACTGCGTCAGATAATCATCAAGCTCTGACTTGTTGCCAACAGACAAAGTTCCAACAGACGAGTACACTGTCACGTTTGTCCTCGATGGCGCCCCTACTCCTGCTGGCGACAGAGAGGATGCAGGCCCCGTACCCGCAAGCTCTATTGCAGCTCCCCCGAACATTCCTTGGAAGCGGCCAACGCCTCCTGCCGTTTCAGAGAGGATCTCATCAAATCCCGCTTTGGTCTGAAATACCATGTCCTTCCACATATCGGGCCAGATTGATTCGCTTGAGATTTCCTTTTTCAAATCGTCGAAGGCATTTGTGATTTGACCTGTCCCTTTCTTGACTTCATCTGTTACCTCTGAGACACCCTTCTTGGTTTGACCAGTCAATCCGCTCCAAAGGTTCGTGAAGAAATCAGACACACCTTGCGCCGCTTTCCTGATGGTTTCAAAAGCCTCATTCAGTTTGCCGATCCAGAACAGTATTGTTTCAATGCCTACCTTGAAAGCGTCCGCCATAGTCTTGATGACCGGCGTCGCAAGCGTGATTGCTTCGACTAATCCTTTCATCATCGGGACCAATGTGATCTTGAGAACATCTGCGATTAGATTGAAGACCGTGTAGGCTTCTTTTCCATCCTTTCCGACGCCCACAATGGCCTTCCACACCTCTCCGAACGCGTCAATAACCGGACTGAGAGCCTTCCAGACATCCCCCAGGGCTGCCCAAAGCTTCTTGAAAATAGGCATCAGCGTCTTGCCAAGCTCGTCCGCGACTTGACTCATGCCTTTCTGCATATCCGTCCATGCACCACTGAGGCTCTCCGCGATTTTCTGAACCTCAGGAATTTCACCGAACGCTTTCCAGGTCGCACCAAGATCTGTGACGAGGGTCGAGGCCCCTTTCACGATGTTGCCCATCATGTCCTGGAAGCTACTCAAAACAGGGATCAGGGCGGTGCCGATCTTCTCCTTCAAGTTCTCCATGGCGTTAGCAACCTGCGCCTGTTTTCCCGCATAGGTCTCGAGATCCTTCTGCGCGGCGCCGCCAAACTTCTCCTGCAGCTTCGTCATTGCGTCAGCGAATACGACTGAGTCGTCTTTGCTCTTCGTGACTTCAACGCCCATCCTGGTGAGCAGGCTTGCGTTTCCCTCGAAGGCGCGACCGACAGCTTTTGCAGCAGTTTCCAGATCGACCTGCTTGCCAGCAGCCAGATCTGTGACAGTATTCATAGATTCCAGTGCGGTTTTGAGATCCATGCCGTAGTCTACCAAGACCTTAAGGGACTTGGCGAAATCGGTTTCACTGTATTTCGTCAGTGCGGCTATGGATTGGCCGAATCGGTGCACGTAACCTTCTTCTTCTTTCCAGATTGCACCTGATTTTTCAATCGAGCCGGATAACCTGTTCCAGGCATCTTCTCCCTCTTTGGCGGCAGCAAAACAATCCTTCAATCCCTTGACAGTTTCCCCGACCATGGCGGCTACGCCACCCATGACGCCGCCCCCTGCGAATCCTTTGATGACATTGCCAAGGTCGCTGAATCCACCTCCAAGTTGACCGAGAATGTCGCCGAAGATATTGAGTGAAGCACGAACTTTGTCTAAAGTGGTCGATGCCTCGTCTACTGCTTTGATGGCAACAACCACTGATCCGGTTGCAGTACTCATCCTCTGCACGCCTCCATAACGGCTTGAACAACTGCCTCGAGAAACATCGAGGTGAAAACTTCAACCGTGGGTTGAATGAACGGCTGGGCACGAGTTCGATAAGTGCCGATTTCCACCCAGAGAGCGTAATCAGCAGATGCACCAAAGGAATATGTCAGCCCCTCTACTGCGATGAAGAAGATGGTTGATCTAAGATAACCCGTTCTGACTGCTACGATCATTGATGCGTAGATAATCATCTGGTGCCCGATGTCAAGGAATTTCACGTGAACTTTGGCTTGCAGATTCTCCGATACCGATTTCAGCATTTGCGTCGCTGTGTCTTCAAGAATGCTAATCGAGAACGACATTGCTACGCATCTCGTTTCTAGCTGCGATTGCATGAACCAGAAAACTCACTGTCTTGAGACGTCGATCCCTGAGCTCCTCAGGCCACTTACCTAGAGTCTCACAGACAGCCAGGACCGCCTGGCCTTCGATGCTTTTCGCTAAGTAGATCAGGTTTGCGTCGGTTTGGATAAAGGGCCTCTCGCCCCACCCAAACCGAGGGCCTCGAGAATTCGCGTGCATTTCACCAGGCCGAGGCGGGCCAGGTTCTCTTCCGTCACCGAAGAGTCAGCACGACCCCAAGTAAGCATCAGAGTTTTCAGAGCTAGCTTGAACGGATCCTTCTCCTCAGCCAGGGCGGGATAGTCGCCGAACTTCAGTTCGTGGAACTTGACCTTGCAGTTCAATGCAGGCACGTACGCCTCTTTGGGTCCGGTATCGTCGCTCAGGATTTCAGATAGCGTTTTGAACTTGGCTTTCTCGGCTTCCTCGAGAGAGTGTAGCTCCTGCTCCACTTCTTTCTCTATCTGCTTCATGCCCTCGCTTTTCTTTTCACTCACTTTTCCTTTCCTCCTTCTTTCTAGTTCAGAGCCGCCTCTAACTTCGAGATGACTCAACTCCAGGGACGGCTTCGTAGGCAGGCTGATCTACGAGGCCGTTCCACTCAGAATCTCGTCGCCGATGAAGTCAACGTCCTCAGTCATGACCGCGTTCTGCGTTCCTTTCCAGCCATGACCGTTCAGAATTGCGTTCTTCACTGTGATCGTGGACTTGCCGGCGACTTTGCCTTCAGGGTAGATGACTACATCGACCTGCGTTCCGGCTAGTACAAGGTCGAGATAGGTTTTGTCGATCCAACATTTTGTGAGCTTGCCGGATTGATGCTTGTTGCCTTTGACAAGTTTCGGCTTTCCTAGATCACCGAAGCCGTAGTGCTCATCCACATCCAGCTTGAATGAGACGTCGGCAGCAGTTGTCATTCCTTGACCGATCTCAGTGGTGCCCAGCACGATGACCGCGAGTAGCGGTTTGATGGGAGTAGACATTTCTCATCGTCCTCCTTAGGTTTCCCAAGCTGAGCCTACCACTGGTTCATCCGTCAGGGCTGCTTGTGTCACGGTGATGATGTTCGTGGCAACGGTGCAGGTGACAACGGTATTATCGCTTTTCTTCCTGAGAGTGGCACCGGAAATAGCGGCGTATTCGCTGATTGGAATCGTGTCGTTTGTCGTCACGATTGACTCGAAGTCTACGATTCCCTTTTGCACTTGGGCGGTCCTGGTGTACTTGGTTCGGCTGAGTGGCGTATATCCTCTTACAGTCATTTTCTAAAATTCCTCCTTTGTTTGGAGTTGTGTGCCCTTTCACGGGGGCCAGACGGTCAACGAATGACTAGGATTTCTTCACAGTTGTCTCGATCTGGTAGTACAAGTAGCGGCGCCAGATCTTCTCTTCCGGCTTATCCATCCCGTCCTTCAGAACAATGTCGATGAACCCCATCTTGGTTCGATCCTCGAAAAGCTTCATGATGACCTTGTCTGCAAACTGGCGCATCTCAGTCTCGGTGCGGGCCCACACGTCGACCTGCAGATTGACAAGGAACCGCTGCATCGAGACGGGAAAGCCGCCATCCATGCCAGTATGAATGAGGGTCAATGTGACGCAAGGCAGCGGGAGAGCTCCAGGCGGCCTAACCTCGTACACTTTCAACCCTTCGATCTCACGAAGCTTCTCTGCGACAGTGTTCTCAACGGTCTGAATCGGCGTCGACACGAAACCCTACCTTTCCTGCACTTGGATGATGATTGAGCGTTCATCTTCCCGGCCGGCGGCGGTCTTGATGTGATTAGTCACAGTGTACTCCTGTCCTGCTGTTCCTCCGCTAAGCCAAACTGTCGCGATCTTCATCGTTTTGGAATCCGAAACCTTCGTCAATCCCGTTGGAACGGTCCAGGTGCTGGTGTCGATTGTGTCGTTACCCAGCCAAGCTGTCCAATCGACTGCGTAGTCAAGCTTCGCGTCTTTATCTTTCAGAAAAGTCATGCTTTCACAATCCTGCTCTCTTCTTCAACGTCAAAGTTTCTTCCTTCCTCTCCAACGAGGTGACTGCGAATTTCCTGGGCTATTTTGAGTAGACGAGTAAGAGGTACTACTAAGGAGGTCGCAAGCAACGTCACGACAGATGCGACTGTCACGCCTAGAGTTTTGAGTATCGTCTTGAGCTTTGCGATTGACGCTGAGGAAATGGCGGTAGCGGCCACTGTGATGTAGTAGAATCCTGCTTTAGTGATCGTACCTATTGGGACTTCTGTAACCGCTAGGGACTGGAAGAACCCTCTGAAGAATGATGCCGCACTTGTTCCAACAGCGACCAAGGACCTGTGGAATGTGGAGCCTCTTAACATGGTAAGCGAAACTGTTTCCGTCACAGCAAGCAAGACTGTGCGTGTGATGCTTTTCTGAATCTCCGCGACGCTTGTTGAAACAGCGGATAGTGCTCGTGTGAAAAACTTTGCGGCGCTGAGAGTTGCGGCCGATATTGCTGTCACCGATAGCGATTGGAACATTCTTTTCGCTAGACTGGCTACACTGAACTCGGCGACGCTTAGAGCCCTCAGGAAGGTTGAGACGCAGAACAGGTTGCTGACGGCGGCCGTGGCGACGGAGAGGGGCCTCACATAGGTGCCTAGTTGGCTTAGTGTTGTGATTGAGCTTTCAACCGCAGGCAATGTTCTGAAGAACGTGGCGATTTTCGAGAGGGAGGTTGCACTTATCTCGGTAGTGCTTAGGCTCCTGAAGAATGTTGCGAGTTCGGATAGCGTGGCAGAGCTGACCTCTGAGATGATGAGGGAAACTGTCTTTGTTAGGACTTGGGTGAGGGCCGCAACGCTTGACTCGATGACGGATAGTGCTTTGATGAATATTGCGGCTCTACTCAGCGAGGCCGCACTGCTTTCTGTAGCTGCTATTGATTTTCCTATGTTCCGAATGAAAGTGGCTGCGGAGACTTCGGTTGCGGGAAGCGACTGGTAGTACGTGATGATAGGAAGCTCTTCACTTCCCCACGATGTATGCGATGGCTCAGGGGAGACATACTTTGCAACGAAGATGTATTCTGTGTCTTGATAGTAGTAGGTTCTCTGGCTGATTTTGTTTCCTGTCGGTTTGTTTGTCGCAGTTACCGAGAAATCTGGGTTGCTCAGCGGAACATGGGTGCTGTCATAGCCCTTGACGGTATAACTGTTGCCATATACTAGAAACTCCTGAATGTACCATGTGTCAAGGGGGAAAGATTGGGCTTCACTTGCAGCCGTGGCATCATAATAGAGGGTGTAAAGATTCTGATACGTAAAGTATGCTGCACACCAAGGTGATACGTAAGGATTGCCTGAGCCAGCTCCAAGCGCCCACATCGACACGTAAGCATCACTTGTCTTTCCTTTCTGTTTGATGCGGAAATTGGCGGGTATTGCAATTTTATTCCACATATAGCCTGCTGCGCCGTTACCGTGCAGTTGCCCTCCTGTTTCAGTCCAAGTGCCACTGCGCCCAGCATAATCCCATTTATTGGTATCAATTGAGTTATCCTCAAAATCATCACCGAAAATGAAGGTGTTATCAATGTTGCTAGTTGTTGTCGCGTCAGACTTGCCGTAGTAGACGTAGACTGTCGCTGTGTCTGGACTGGCAGGAATAGAGTCCACTTCAACCCAGAAGATAGCTTTCACGCCGCTGCTTAGGTACTCCATGAAGTAGTCGAGTAGAGTTGTTCCATCGCTCTTAGTGAAACGGACATCTCCGAAATCATCACGTACATTCGTGCCTACATAGACGTCCTCTCCACTGTCTGATCCAGTCGTTTTGTGCACAATAATCCTGACTTGGTAGTTTGTCTGCGCTCCCACAGTGCTACCCGTGATCACGTGGCTTTTCCGACGTCCCCATCCTGAAAGCCAGCCCAACTAAGTTATCTCCAGGTCTATTGTGAACTCAATCTTGTCGCCTACGTTCAGCGTGATTCCTGTGAAGTCTCCGTGCACGATCAGGGTTCCAGAAGATGCCGCGGTGAAGTTGCCCGCGTTCGTGATTGTCTTACCTGCACCAGCACAGGTGAGTGTTGCGACCCAACGGAGCTTGTCTGCGGCTGGCTGCGTGCGTGTTGCTGAAACTCTCGCTTCAGATGCCTCAGTGAAAAGCGTATGATCTGCTTTCGCTGCGGTTCCGGCTCCGGTTCCCCAACCTACATAGTCGCCAGTTGTCTGCACTGTCTCGTCGAGCTTGTCCACTATCCATTCTTCACCATCTTGAGTCAATACTGTAGCCATCTCGTTCTCACCTCCGCAGAAGTTTTCTGATTCTCTCGAGTAGATCCGGGTGGCTTCTCGATATGACGCCTAGATCCTCCCATTGGCCTGTCGATGCGCGATAGACCCGGGCTCGAACCGTCGCCTTCCTAGTTTTCGCCTTCGCTTTCATCGCATCACCTGGTCGTGGCGAAAGCGCTGCCCGTCACGTAGCGAAGCCTAGCCATCGCTTCAGCTCTCAGGCTTTTCTCGTTGTCTTCACTCTTGCCAAACCGATGATAGCAGTTCGCTGCTGCGAGAAGGGTTGCGGCTTCCTGAATGTACTTCATGCTGTAGCGATATGTCATCTCGATCTCGGCGCCGATGCTTGGTGCTGTTGTGAAGATGACCTTGCCTTCAGCGCCTCGAAGTTCGAACTTGCTTGATTCCTGCTGCACCGTATCTACGTAGACTGTCACTTTCGATTCGTCATCAGTCATGTCTCCCTTGTCATCAACGATGGGCTTGTACGTGGTGCGAAACGTTTTGTTGCTGGAAGATTTCTGGATGCCCAAGAGCTCTTTGGTCTGTTGCCCGGTCCAGATCTTCTCAGTGATCTGCTCGATCTCCCTATCAGCCCAACCAATCATATCGCTTACGATTGCGTCGCTGATTTCCGTCGCTGTCAGGCTGGAAACAGTCCTAACGGCTTCAACGGTCGCGTATGGCATGACGATTTCACCTTCTGCCAAAATACTCGCAGAGCGACATGAGTCGCTTCAAGATCTTTCTTCGCCAGGTCCACTTCGCTGTTCTTCTGATGAGCATCAGGTGAGGATCGACAGGAATCAGCAGCTCACGCTTGCCAGTCCTCAGCATGTCTTTGAGTGGACATTGAGAGATGCAGAACAGGTGGATCCGCCTCAGTGGCTGCCTGCATATCTTCTGGCAAGCGAGATGAGAAGAGAAGAGTCCTAGCTTAACGGATTGGAGCAGCAACTCATCTGCTAGCTTGATGTGCAGGTAGGTCTTGTTGTTGTCAGGGTCGGCGACGAAACGTTCACGAAGCAGCGTTCCTCCGCGATCCATCATAACGAGGTATTTCTTCCCAGATACCTCCACGAACGGAAACGGTTCGTCAGGTTTTAGGACTAAGAAGCCTATGGGACTTTCAAAACCATGCGGCAGAGCCATCAAAGGTCTAGCTCTTCGCAACCACGTTCAGACTGAACGTGAATGTTGGCGTCTCAGTTCCGCCAATCGTACAGACAGCGCGAACATACTTGCCGAAGTTCGCAGCGAGCTTCTTCAGATAAGTACCGGTGTTCGTTATCTGCGTGAAAGTGTCGCCAAGATCCGCGAAGTTGGTTCCGTCATGGCTACCTTGGAACTTGATGTCCAAGGTCGGGTTGGTCCCTGCCTTGGCGGTTACTCTCGCGAATGCTACGGCTTCTGCGCATGTGCCGAGATCCTTGGAGGCGCTGTTCGTATCGCCGCTGCCTCGGGTTGCTGATGCTAAGAACTCTATGATGCCGCTTCCTCGAAGCCTATCATAGATTGCCTTCATGGCCTCAGCGCTGTTGTGCCAATTCACCATTTCGCATTATCACCTCTATTTTTCGATTTGATTCGATTCGGAAACGGACGATCCTCAAAAATGGGGGCTTTACAAAACAGGAATCTTATGGAAAAAGGGATCTGGGGAGCTTAGGCGGTGATGATCTTCGCGATGCCTTTCGCGTTCAAGACGCCGAGGCCGTACTCCATGGTGCCGTACATGTAGGTCTTTCTCTCGCCTGCCTCGTACTTCGATTCCACATCAGGATCCCGTTTGACTTCCTCGACCCACGCTCTCTCACCAAGTAGGAAAGCGTGGTAGGTTGTGATTCCTCCTGCACCTGTGCCGGTTGGAACCTGCGTGGTCTTCAGCACCTTGATTCCTAGGTATGTGCCTATCTCACCGTTCATTATCACTTCGCGGCCACCGTACTGCGAGGCGTTGACAAACCTGTCGCTCTTCAGCAATGCGTTTTCCTGGCCCGGGTGAACTACCAAGAATCGCGCATCGCGGTTGTTGTTCCGCACCGCCGTTATACCGTCAGCCAAGATGTCTGTGTCAAACACATCGCCTGCTGCAACTTCGTTCTCGGCGGCTTTTCCACCACCGTAGACGGTTCCTGCGATTCCAGACGCAGCATTGAGTGCTGCGAGTATGTCCTTGTCTTCCTTGTTTGCCACTGCCTGAGACAGAAGATCGGTCAATACATCGATGACATTGAATGTGACTTGTTCGATCACCTGTCGAGTCACCGAGAGAGGCGCGATGATCTCCTTGACTGTTATTTCGAGACGGTCCACAGTGACGGCGAGATCGTCTGGTTTCGTCGCTTCAGTTGCATCTATCGCCTCAAGGACCGTTGGAACCTTGGGAAAATAGAACTTGTTTCCTGCAGATCCGCGCAGAGTGGTGTCAACGATACCGAGCGTTCTCATGACTCGCTTGGGCTGAGCTCCGAGCTCAACCTGTGGACCCCAGATGATCGGTATGGCTTTCGCCGCGTCCGTTGTCGTCAAAGCTTCTTTGAGTTTGTTGGCGACCTGCGCCTGCCAGGGAGATATCGCTTCCTGGAGCGAGGCTCCTGCTACGATCCCTTTTCCTGCTTCTTCCTTCGACAATTCTTCCTTAACCTCCTTCTTCAATTCCTCAACAGCTTCGCGAAACTCCGGCGGCTCCATCTGCAGATCCTGGTAATGCTTGGCGAGATGGTTGTAGACCTCTCTGCGATCGCTGGCTGGAATGTCGACGCCTCCACGGGCGCCGAGAAGCGCAGCCATGGCAGCAGTCAGATGTCTTCGGTCAACATTGCCCTCGCGGTCATGGTGCTCCAACTTTCGAAGATTCTTGTTGTCACTCGTCTTGCCGTACGTAGGATCTATCCACGCAAAAGCACTGTCAGGCAGCGAGTTGACGTAGGCCGTGTCCCATTCTCTCTCGAGCTCCTCCTTCATGCGAAGAAGATCTGGAGTAGGGATCTGCTCTAAGCCGGTCGGAGTCTCCGCTGGCGTTACAGTTGAGGAAGGAGTCTGTTCACTCAATCAAAACAACTCCTTTCGAGAATTTTCTGTTACTCATCGATCCGCTTGCGCGGTCTCGGTAACCGTGATGATGTTACCACACGTGTGGTAAAACGGCGTTAAGCCTTCACGCCTCGTCTTCTCAGCTCTGCGACAACAGCCCGGTAGTATTGGTCTCTCTGCTGTTCGCTCAGTGATTCGGAGAGCTTGCGTTCCCATAGTCTGATCGTTGTGAGCGGGTCTCCTGGAGCGACGCCTTCTGTCAGCAGTGCCAGTCCTGTGAAGACGATTCCTCTTGGAACAAGGACTTGACCGCTGTCGGCGCTTCGGAACTTGGCGTCGATGCTCACGTTCTTGATCTTGCCTGCTTCGTAGAGCCTGTTCGTTTCCTCGTCTTCGACTCGGATCACTGCTTCAACATTGCTGCCCTCGAATTCTGCATCCACTGTTTTGTTCGCGGGAAACGGTAGCTCTTTCTCATGGTTGATGTTGAGAGGTCTCTCGGCTAGGGATCTGGCGGCTAGCCTGAGTTCTTCCTCCGTGTACTTGTTCCGGTTGCCTGTTGTGGTGACGTGGATGGCGTGGACCTTGTAGAACTTGCCTTGGCCGCCTTCAACCGCCTTGTAGAATTCGATCGGAGGAGTCCAACGGAAAGATTCCGCGAGACTCGCGATGCGGAACCTAAGTCTTCTCAGCGGGTTCACTTTCACCCACCTGCAGATCCGAATGATCCTTGATCCATTGCCGGGCCCTGTCCAGGGTCCAGTCTTTCTTCTTTGAGAAGATGATTGATTGAATCGTGAGTTTGTCTTCGCCTTTCAGTCTGCCAACAACAGCCCGAATCCCCTCAGGCTCACTCAACCAGATCGTTCGAAAACTGTAGGGCTGAAATGTGTCAGGTTCTCGGACTCGGCGGCGAATGTTGTTCTCGTTCTCATCCCATCCTTCCGCCAGCTTCGCCGCGTATTCTTGTCGATCCTCGTCTGTTTCAGGGATCACGTGGATCCTTCCGCCTTTGTCGCGGAAGAACCTCATCTCTTTCAGAGACTCGGTGGCAAGAGTCTTCTCTTCCGGTTGCTCTTGGAGTTCGAAGCCCGCGTACTTCGCCAGCATGTTCCGCACCTCGTCTCGAGTGAGGTATTCGATGCCGGATGCGGCACTGATCTGCGCCAGTTGGACGATATGTTCCATCTTAACTTCAGGCCTGTCAGGTATGCCCCAGCGGATTCGAACCCCCGCCTCAACAGGATCCATCTCATTCTGTCGGAGAAGGACCTCGAACACTTCTTTCTCAACGATGCGAGCGATGAACCGTTGCAAGTACATGATCTTGCGTTGGGAGGCCTGGTCTGCTACGGTGCTGCTGGCCTCCGTGAACCCTGGCGTCGTTAGAAGTCTCGTCATTGGAGTCTGAAGGCCTTGCACCACTTGTGAGTTGATGTGGTCGATGAAACCGTCGAAGCGAGCAGAAGGATTGATGTCTAGCGAGTTGACCGTGACCGGCTTGTTGGTTACAAAATCCGCGTCTGCAGGCGCGTCTTGGATTGTGGGGGCGTATTCCTCTTGGAGTTTCTGGTCGCCTACGCCTTCAAAATTCCACAGTCGCTTAGGCGCCGCGTAGCGGTGAACAATCTTTTGAATGTCGTCTTCGAGTCGAGCTTTGATGTCGAGGAATGCTGGTCGAACCGTTCGCTCATCTATTTGCTTCGTTGAGGCGAGGCTGTGCAGGATCCCTGTTCCCCAAGCCGAACCGTCCAGGGGATTCAGGCAGAAGTGAATGATCTGGTCGGGGGTGAACTCAACGGTCTCAGTCCCGATTTGCTGCAGGTAGCTCTGTAGCCGTCCGTACTTGTCTCGTTGAATGGATTTGATTGAGGAGAGAGGAAGGATTTTGAGTCTGACAATTTTCTTCTGCTTGTCGAAGACCCTTTCCGAGAAACTGTTGCCACTGAACACGACCTCCTTCGAGATTTGCATCAGCAAAGCGTCCATGTTCACCGTGGCGCAGAACTCGTCAACGATCTTCTTGCTGTCTTCGAAGCCTGCGTTGCAGACCGTGTAGAAACCTGCGCCTGCGATCTGTTCACTCATGTAGTCGACTGAAGCCATGACAGCGGGATCTTTCGCGTAGTAATCTACAAGTGTGGCGAGGCTGACTGACGGTTGTTCTCCAAGCCTCGTCTTGACAGCGGGAATGAAAAGCCCTTTCTCAGATGTGGCATCCTTTACGGCTTCAGCTAGTTTGCCAGGCAGTTTCTGAAATCGATCAAAAGCGGGAATCTTAATCTTGCGCGTGATGCTGCTGAAGAATCCACCTTCTTTCCTGCTCAAAGCTCGTTACCTACTTCTCTACCTACCTGCTTATCTACGAGCTAGTTTCCACGCAGCTTGTAGTTGCGAATCACAAGGTTGACCAGTGCGCCTTCTCCTGTGCGCAATCCTTGTCCCCATTTTCGCGAGGCCATACTGGAACGGAGTCTCTGAACCAGAAAGCCTCGGTTGCCGTAGAGCTTGCGGATCAGGGGATGGTTGCCGTATGTGAGAAGCCATTTCCCCTGAACTGACAGCAAGAGGTCGGCCAGATCCACATGGTCCTGTTCAGTCATTGCAAGTCTGTTGGCTTGCTTAACGTCGAGGTAGGGCGGGTCGAGGAAAAAGAACACATCAGGAGCATCTCGGTTCTTTATGCATCGCCTGAAATCTAAGTGGTCGATATCGAGCTTCCGTATTCTCTCCGCGATCGAAGCTAGAGATTCTGGAAGGTTGGCCCAGCGACTGGCTCGACTACGACCCTTTCTGGTGAAGGCCCATCCGGACCCAAACCGCCCAGCGAAGCAGGACCGCATGCAGTAGAAGAATGCTACGGCCCGCTCAAGAGGATCCACTATTTTGCCTTCGTCCAGATCTTTCGTGAATCGCGCGTATAGTTCTCTGCTGTACGGAAGCCACTCAAGCCGCTTCAGGAATTCATGCTCTCGATCTCTCACAACCATGAACACGTTGACAAGGTTTGAGTCGATGTCGTTGTACACCTCTTCCTGGCTGGGTTGCTTGGCGAAGAGTAGAGCCGCTGCGCCTCCGAACACCTCCACATACACGCGGTGCGGAGGGATCAAAGACAGCAGTTTCTTGACTAGGAAATGTTTGCCTCCGGTGTACGGGAAGAAGCGCGAAGCTATTCTGAATATCATTCTTTCCTGTTTTTCCGTTTCAACCACTTCTCCAGTTCGATTCGACAGTCATGACACAGGATCAGAGTGATCTCGTAGAGTTCTCGCGTCTCTTTGCAGCGTTCGCATCTGGTCACTTCTTCTTCCTCAGCTGCTGCGCGATGTAGAAGCGAGTCTTGTTTGGGTCGACGATGCAGAACTTGCAGACAGGAGCGCGAACATATTGCCCGGTGGGGATCTGAACTTTGAGATGCTGAATCTCGCCAGAAGGGACTAGGCGACGACACATGCAGCATTCAGCGAACTCGTCTTTCTTCCGGCTGCGGATAGATCGTTTTCCTTCCCGTTTCATAGTCGATCGTCTCGACAAGAACGCCAACAATGGTAACTGAGTCTCGTAGCGCGTCCAAGGTTCGTTCTGCTTCAGCTCTGTTAGGTGCCGGAATGTTGGGGCCACACCAGCGACGACCGTATCGGTCCCGGTACTCTGTGAGAAAGATCGCCATTCTACCGCTTCCTTATCGGAATGAAAGCTGGTGCCTCGCTTTCTCGGGAAGCGTACACTGCAAGAGCAATCGCCCACAATCGATCGTCGTGTGTTCCTTCCGGATGCGAGAACTTGATGTGGCCGTCCTTCGTAAGTTCGAACTTCTCAAGATTGATCTCGGCGATGACTTCGTTGTCATAGGGGAGCTGGAAGAGGCGTGGATGATTGCATTTCTGGTTTCCGCATTGCTCGACGCAGTTCTGCATCTGCTGCTTCAGATAGCCAAGAATCTCTTCCTTTGTTTGCATTGTGAGCATGAGGCCTTCGACGTTTGGAAGCCCTGCGGATTTCATGTCTTCGACGACGTATTCACCGACGCCGGTTTGGTCTACCAGGATCTGTTCAGGGTTGAATCGGACTGAGAGGATTTTGATGAAGCCTATGACGCTGGCGTAGGGTGTCTCGAGAGGGAATCGTTTGATGAAAGTGAGTTTCGCAATCTTCGCTCGTTTGGCGACTAAGGCAATGGCGGAGTAGTCAACCTTTTTTCCCAAGTCACAGCCAACGAAGTATTGGGAAACCTCGCCAGCTATTGCGAACCTGACCCGTGAGAGGAATCTGCTAAGAGATCGCTTTAGACGCGAGAATATCGCTCTCATAGATCAACGCCAAGTCTGGGTCTATGCATCTTGTGATGAGATCTTGCGGGTAGTAGCTGTCCTCGTCCTCCACGAATTCCGCGTCGTATTCTCGTCTGAATCGTTCGATTGGTGTGACTTTCCGGACTTCTTCAATGAAGGCGGGATCTATGGGGCCGTTTGGTTTGACGCAGGCCTGCCAGGGGACGTAGTGTTTGCTCCAGCCTTGCGAGATCTCGGGATTCATGTTGATCTTGTAGAAGACGGTGTCTTTTCCCCACGGCGTACTCGAGGCTATCAGGGTGCCATTTGTTGTCGCCATCATTGGATACAGAACGTTGTAGAAGATGATCTCGTCGTCGCGGAAGAATGCTGCCTCGTCAATCAGGACTTGGTGAGCAGTGTATCCTCTCAGCAAGTTTGGACTGCAAGGAAGGGCCACCATCTGGCTACCGTTGCGAAACCAGATTACGGTTCGCTGAATTTTGGCGATGATTGTTTTTCGCTGGTCTGGGGTCATGCTATAGAGGAAGGTTTGGATGCGGTCCATCATGATCATGCTTTGCCGGAGCGAGGGAGCCACAATCAACGACAAGGTTCGTGGATGCGTGGCAGCGAACCAGATGGCGCGGACGGCGATAGTTGTTGTCTTTCCTGCTTGCCGGCTCATTCGAACCGCGATGCGTTTCGAGATGTCGGTTAGAATGCTGGTTTGATATCCGTACGGTTTGAATAAGAGGAAATGTATGGCGAAGAATACAGGATCATTCTTTGCCTTCTCTAGGTCTGCTTGGAGTCTCGCGTCAGGAGGTTGGAGTCGGCCTATCCACCTCTCCGCTTCCTTCTCTAGGCTTTCCATACTCGGCTTCGGCAAGTTGCTCCACCTTCTTCCACTTGTCCAGGATCAAGTCGGTTGTCAATCCGTCCAGGGTGGGGTTGAGAACCTGAATCAGGTAGCCCATGATTCTCGACGCTTTCTGTTTCTGTGCCGTCGAACATCTCTTGTTTGCTAAAACCTGGTACTGGATTCCTATCGCTTCGATCAACATCTCAGCCGCAGATTCTCTGGCCTGCTTAGTATCTAGGGTGCAAAGCTTGAAGATCAAGGGGCTAATCCGTTTCAATTTACGTAGGAAATCCTGCAAGGGTGTAATACAGCCCCCCCTAGGTATTTTTCGCAAGATATTCATGAATTGCTTCACGTATGATTGCACTTCTTGACTTTCCCTTTCGTCTTGCAACGATGTGCAGTAGTATGATGATGCTTTTCGTGAGGCGAATAGGGATCACTTGGTTTCCTTTACCAGGCAAGGAGGCTCAGAACCCATCCGCCAACCCACAGGCAAGCTGCTAGTACCACCAGCAGGAGCAGGATCCTTACAGCGATGTGGATGGCGATGCCTATCACGAGTGAGAACATCATGCCTCCCAGGATGGCTAGCACAACCATCGCTAGGATGACGATCAATAGTGGAAGCATCAGCTCTCACCTCCGCGCGTTCTTCTCGGCAGTCTTTCTCCAACTTCTCGCAAGGCATCTTTCAACAAGAACAAGGCGCCAAAGGTGAACAAGGAGACGGAGATGTTGAAAATGCAGATCATCAGCAGCAGGAGTAGAACTGCAGCGCTGACCGGGACAGGTTTTGACTGCAGAAGGATCTCGACAACATGGGTCAGGGGCTCTCGAAGCAGCGAGAGCAAGAGAATCGCGGCTACTGCTGACCCCACAAACAGGGCCGTGGCGTATTTGCGTATAGCATCCACTCCGCCGTGGCGCGGTTGGAGGCTTGCTGGCCAAAATCTACGTTTTCTCAACATTCATCAATTCCTTAAGCTTGAGATAGGCTCGGTACGCGTTCACGCGTCCGTAGCCAACGGAATGTTTCTCGTCAAACTTCTTTCTCGAGAAGAACCGTTTCAAAGCGGCCTGCAGGCGGTAGAAGAAACCGGTAGGCAGCGAAGTGATTCTCGAGACGATGGGCATGTACGCGGGATCGCAGGATCCCAGGATTGCTTGTTTGAGTTGTTGCGGAGTGGCTTTTGGAAATGCTTGTCTGAGTAGTGCGTAGATCCCTGTGACATGTGGTGTGGCGATGCTGGTGAGAT
>Ga0315282_10004568_pt1 | contig 24020 bp, 16 predicted proteins | sample YL17G07_20_MG_FD_203693 | JGI IMG/M metagenome (GOLD analysis project Ga0315282, IMG submission 203693) | Sediment microbial communities from Yellowstone Lake, YNP, Wyoming, USA - YL17G07_20 | ecosystem: Environmental > Aquatic > Freshwater > Lake > Sediment | place: USA: Wyoming | collected... | reverse complement strand
GATGGATGCAGGTGGAACCGCAACAACGGAATGTCCACCCAAGCGAAGAGGAGCAGAGTGGAAGCATGAATCCCCCGACCTCAGTCGCGGAGAGAGTCAAAAGAGATGGATTCGCTACTATGCTGCCCAGTCCTTGGGCTGTGCCAATAGAGAAGAATCTCCAAACGAGAAGCCCGATCAGCACCCATGGAGCAAAGTTTGGAATACTCACCCGCAACAAGAACGAGAAGACAAGAGTCAGAATCACCATATAGGCCAAAGGATTCAAGAGAGACCAGAGAAAACCAAGAACCGAATTCCTGTACCGGACCTTGAAGTCCTTCTGAGCAAGCACCACCACAACATCAAGGTAGTGACTGATGCTGCTAGCCGACGACATCTGGCTCCCCTTGTTCGTACGTGTGGTTGTCGTAACAGTCTCAGAGGAAATAATGATTGTTGTATTCGCCACATGCTCAGCCATGTATTCTGATGTGTCCCGGACAACGTAGTCAAGAAATGACCCGGGAAAGAGTTGCGTGGTCGACAGAACCGAGAAGAAACGCAGCTATGCCTTGGAAAGACAGTCGCAACCAATTCAAACGCACGGACACGTAATTGTCAAATCAGGCGAACAAATCCGGTCCGGCGATGAACAGCTCTAAATCATTGCGACGACGCAGGTAAGTTAAGTAAGGCAAGTTATGGCGGCCTTGAGAGAGTCGTCTTCGACCTAGCAGCCGGACTCCACGAGTTGGGTTTGGATGTTGCCGTGGCTTGCCCGTCAGAGAGCAAACTGCCCCGGGGGTGCGGAACACATCCCCAGTGGACATTAAGAAGAAACTGCAACTCCGCACGTCGTTCGAAAAGGTATTGCTCTGGCTTGTCGTAGGCTTCCAGCGTGGAGCTATCCACTTCGAGTAGTCTGATCGACTCTCCAAAGCAACCGCGACGCACAAGAGAGATGATTCGTACCGTAGTCTTGCGTCGTTCGAATACTGGTACAAAACCAACTTTCTCAGCGAACTTACCACAACACGAGACCGTCTTGAGGCTCTTCTGCACTCTTGGAGCTGGCGACTCAGCGCACCTTTACGATGGGGAGGTCCCCTCCTGTCCGCTTCCAGGAATAGAAAGAGGACTATGGCAGGATCTTTTCTTCTCGTTCAATGAAACAAGTGTGGTTCAGTCGGTGTACTGATGTTGAGGGGCTCGGCAGCGTTTTCTTTGCACGTATCTTCAAGAAGTCACTTACCCTCTTGGGGCCTCCCTAGCGCTTGACAACGATGTTTTGCGACCCGGCTGCGTCGTCACGTTGAAGCTCGATCAGAGCATTGTCAGCAAGTAGCTAGCGACTCTCTGACCAGCGCCTTCCACATCGTTAAACATCTCTCTAGCGAGTCTCTGCTCGCTCAGCAATACCTTCTCGCGATAGTCTGCACTTTCGATCAGTAGACGCAATCGATCTCGAATCTGACCCTCTGTTGATGCTGAGAGAATGCCACGTTGGGCCCAATCCGTTTGCGATAGCTCAGGCAGGATCTGCAAGACCGGCTTCCCAACTGCGATAGCCTCGAGAATCGCAGTAGACCGGGTGCCAATAACAACCTCGCAGTCTGCTATCGCGTCATAGATATTCAGGTCCTTTGCTATTTGGTCTTTCCCGACCAGGCCTTCACTGGTCAGCTCATCGCAATATGCCAGCTCGTGCGGGTGGTGACCCGGATGCAGTTTGTAGGTTACGTGCACATCGGAGCCTTTGACGGCTTGTGCGACCAGACGCATTGCTTTGCGACTGTGATCGCTAGGCTCGGATACAAAAACAACGTTTCGTCTGCGGCTCTCCTTGGAGGAGACTACGCGCTCATTGCGAGCAATCCGAACGAGCTCAACTTCGAGTTTGGGATTACCGATTACTACCGAGGGAGGAACGGGAATGGTGCTACCACCCATCCTAGTCAGAACATCCTGAAAATATGTCCCCCACAAGATCACACAGTCTGCCCCCTTGAAGTCATGAAAAGCACCTGGGCTGAATTCACCATGTTGCATCAATACAGTCTTGAGTGACCACCCGTCTGTCTTAGCTTCTCGGATGGCGGCAAGATAGCCCGGGTTCAATATGTAGTGGATACCGTAGATCACGGACGGTCGCGCGCTCTCTAGAATTCTACGAAATAGGATTGTCTCCATGAAGTATTCCCAAAAGAACACACGAGTTGAATGGCGCTGTCTGCAATTTAGTTGGATCTCTTTGCAGAGCTCAGATATTGCTGGCAATAGCTTGTCGTAGCGAGCTCGTATCAACGGGTAGTCGCCTGATGCCATGTAGTCTTCCTCGTGGATAATACGGCAACCCGGAAATTGCTTGGAGGAAAAGAAATCTCGGCTGCTTCCGGTCTTCGGAATAGTCCTGTAGGCAAGTACCGTTATGGGTACGCCGTGTTCCTTCAGGATATTGGCAATTGGATGCATGAATGCTTGCAGGTCATCTCTGCGTGGGTAGACTGTCACAAGAAGGGATTTCTTCCGTTTCAGTACTCTGCGAGAAAAATGGCAGATGCACCACTCGTTGTATGGCCGTTTCCAATCTTGGCGACCGTCAACATGCGTGGAGTTCATATTCCATGGCTCTGCTTCCTCAGATCCGCAATCCCAGAAAGGCCACACGTAACGATAGAGCACGTCGAGATTGTGCAATATGTCATCGGGGTAGCGGCTCAAGCAGAATTCGTAGAGCTTACGAAAGTCGCGGAAAGAGGTCCGCTCCCCGCCAGTCCGAGGCAGGGCAGTAGAATTGGTCATCATCTGAGATTCCGCCACTTTATCCATTCAGCATGCCTTCAGCATGTGGCGCGGGTCTTGGAGCTGACTTAGCGAGCCAGATAGAACCCAGCAGCTTCCTCTACTTCAACTCCACCGCTCGCCATGAGGGGTATAGTCTCGTATCTCACGATAGCTACCCTCCTACAGGATGACCAACGTCATTCTCAGGCTTCCGGGTTGTCTGCGGCAAGAAGCTTTCCCCGCGGGAACGTTGTAGATGAGACTCGCGTTGTTTGTCCCGATCCAACGCGCGCCTCCATCCTTGCCTCGGCAACACGTGCGCATTCCTGCTCAACAGCCCTGGCCGCTCCTCCAAGAATGTGACTATGTCCCACATTGTGAACTTGGGATTGACCGGAAAGAGTTCGGTGAGCACTCCACTGACGACCTCCAAATCCTCTGGTTCGTCAACGGTCAGGCGGTACCTTGACAAGTTCCTTGACAGATCGTAACGGAACGTCGAGAATAAGGAGGGGTTCTTCCAGAAGTAGAATGTTACATGCTCCCGTTCTGAAGGCTTGCGTGCGTCACGCCACGCTTGCCGCAGCGCGGCGAATGAAAAAACCTCCACGTCCATGCCTTGTGGGAAAGTCCCGGTGGGGGGGGCTGTGTTAGCCACATAATCATACTTCCCGGACTTGTAGACGCCAACGACCTCATCAATGACCTGAGGATCGATCAATGGGCAATCGGCACTCAATCGAACGATGTCATCCGCCCCTAGCTGCAGGCCGCATTGATAGTAACGATCCAAGACATCCTGCTCGTTCCCGCGGAACGTGATCACTCCTTGATCTTGACAGAGTTTGACGATGGGCTCGTCCTGCAGTCGGTTTGTAGTCGCAACGACCACGCTGTCCAAGGTCTTCGCCCTCAAGACACGCTCAAGCATATATGATAGCAGAGGCCGTCCATTCACCTCTCGAAGCACCTTGCCGGGCAATCTCGACGATCCCATCCGTGCCTGGATGATACAGCCGATCAGTCTCTCCTCACTTCCTATCGATCAAACCATTTATGGTACCACAACTGTACCATCTTAGTAATGAAACCGCAGCGCTGGTATAGCCGCTGTGCGTCATAGTTCCGGCCTTGTGTCACGACTTCCACAACCTCGGCGCCCTGATCCTTGAACCAATCAAGAGCACTACGAACAAGCAGTTTCCCCAATCCCTTGCCTTTCATTGCGTCGTCGACGCCTATCAACTCGATAGCTCCCAACGACGCGCTTCGCAAGCAGCAGGTGACGTACCCGGCCGGGCGAGCTTCTACCTCAGCCACAAGGACCTGATCCGCGTAGCCGTAGCTGCTCTTCTCAATCCACCCGGCATAGAAATCTCTGCACTTCTCACGCGGAAACCTCTCGTCGAAATAGTATCGGGAGTGTTTGTAACTATTGCCAGCGATCTCTCTTAGGTGGGGCACATCCGCCGGCACGACCGATCTGATCTCTGCTGTGCCTTCTTCGATCTCCTTGGAACACGCCTGGGACTCAAGGTCGTATTCGAATGTCAGGCGGATGTCCGCGAAGTGGAAACCGTTTTTCTCGGCGAGGCGGACGCTCGGGGGGTGGTGACAATCCGCTAGGTAGTAGAGGCAGTTAACTTGCCAATCCTCGCACATCCTAAGAGCATAGGCTACTATGGGTTCTGTTAACCGACTTACATTGAGGGAAGCGATCTTAGTGTCAAAGAACGCCGTGTCCCATTCTCGCAGCCGGCAAATGCTGATGATGTCCGCCACACGTCGGATCCCTTTGCCGTCCACCAACCGCCGCCCTTTCTTGGTCATTCCCTCTCGTACGTTCGGATGCGTGAGCAACAGGTTCAGGGCGTCTTTGAGCTTGGACTCGAACCCTTCCTGTGGAAAACCTAGACTAATTGTGACTCCCAACTGCTCATACCGTAATGCTGTTTGAAACTGGTGATCGTACTGGGGCACCACGATACTCGGGACGCCGCTTCTCATCGCCTCGAAAAAGGTCAGACCACCTGAGACCACCGCTACATCCGCGGTCGAGATGATTTCCGCAAGGTTCGAAACACTGTCATAGATCCTCGTTTCGCATTTGACATCCTTGGGAGATTGACGGAAGTCTTTCAGTGCCGGATCCCCCCCAACGACGGTGATCCTACTGATGTTCGGCACCCCGCTCACAGCTTCCAGTACGCGCCTCGCAAGCCCTCGATGGTCGTAACCGCCGCACGAGACAAAGAGTTCAATGCCGTCGTCCTTGGAACGACGAGGTATAACGCTCGAGAATTCCGGAAGAACGACGTACTCGGGACCCCAATAGTAGGCCGAAGGGCTCTCAAGGATCGCGTTGATCACGATGTCCGAGTGTTCCAATCCGGCACCCAAGTCGTCCAAGCAGACAACCACGGCATTGTGCTGATGGCAGGCCGACAGGACGGATTCTTCGGTGTTCAGGACATCAAACACACACAGGTCTGGCTTAAACAAGGCCAGCGTCTGCTTCAAGGCTTCCGATTCGTTCATGGTGATAGGGAAGGTGTCAACGCGGAAGCCTGCCGTACGCACGAGGTCACCACCTCCCGGATAGTCCCGCATCAGAAAGTTCGCGATCGCGTCGTCCTTCCGCCGAAGGTAATCTGCGAGCAGGAGACACCGGCGAACATGTCCCGTACCGATTTCTGGAACTTTCCCTCCGTCACAACGGAACAGTATCCTCTGACCCATTTGGATCCCCTAGTCGGAAGGTCGTCTGTGAACCATCGTGGCCTTCTCGGCCTCGTAGACACGAAATTCCGATTCGCCGAGAATACTCTCCAGCTCACGGATGCGTGAAACCATCATGGCGAACTCAGCAGGGTCAGCCGATAGAGCATGATCCGGGCCCTCCAACCTCTTGTCCAAGGTAAGGTGTTTTTCGATAATCTTGGCCCCCACAGCGACCGCGTAGACCGGTACCTCGACACCTAGCGTGTGGTCAGAATAACCCACCGGGCAATCGTAAGTACGGGCGAGCGCCCGGATCACGTTGAGGTTCGCCTGGTCTTTCGGAGCGGGGTATGCCGAGATGCAGTGCAAAAGAGCGTAGGGAATGCAGTGGTCTTCGAAAATCCCGATGGCGCTGTCAATCTCCGATCGGTTGGCCATCCCCCTAGATGCGATCACTGGGGATTTGGCCGAAGCGACCTTTCGTAAGAGTGCGACGTTCACAAGGTCGAAGGAGGCGATCTTGAAGAGACCCACACCAAGTCGCCTCAGAAAGTCGACGCTATCCAAGTCAAAAGGCGTCGAAAAGAAAATGAGCCCTCTCCGTTCGGCGAGCGCCTTGAGGTCGGCTTGGGCCTCATGCGAAAGCTCGCATTTTTTCAGGATACCGTACACGGAGCTGTCCTTGGGCACCCGCTTTTCAGTCACGTAGGTTTGGAGCTTGACCGCATCTGCCTTGCATCTGGAGGCTTCTTCCACCAGCTTCTCCGCGATGCTCACATCGCCATTGTGATTGATGCCGATTTCTGCGACCACGAACGTCGGATACGAACCGCCGATCTTCCTCTCGCCAACCTTGAATGTGTCCATGCAAATCACGTTCTCAAGCGATTGAATACCAAGGGAGTGTTACATGAACGACAGTGACTGGGAGATGCCCTAGAGGAAAGCCCTTCAACACACCTCTCGATTCAAATCGAATCTTCACGTTGGGTTGCCAGCCAAACCTGCTATGGATGAACTTTCTGACCTGCAATCAACACCTTCCGCACCGCGGCGAGGACGTCTTCCACGTCGTCGTCACTCAGTTTTGTGGAAAATGGAATCGAGAACGTCCTATCGGACACATACTTCGCGTTTGGGAAGTCGCTCTCTTTGTACCCAAACCTTTCTCTGTAGTATTTCTGCAAATGGAGCGACAAGAAGTGAATTCCGGTGCCGATGTTCTCGGCATGCAACGCTTGAAGGACTTCGTTCCGGGACATGGTCAGCCGATCAATGTCGAGTTGCAACGTATAGAGATGCCGCGCGTGCCTCTCGTTGGACCCGACGGGGGCAGGAAGGGTCACAGGCAGATCGGCAAACGCTTCGTCGTAGCGGCCCCAGATCTGTTCACGCCGTTTTAGATACTTTTCGACCCTACCGAGCTGATGTATGCCAAGAGAAGCCTCAATGTCCGTCATGTCATAATTATACCCTGGCGCGATGACCTCGTAGTGAGCGAAGGCTTTCTGGGAATACCGGCTCCACGCGGTGGCGCTAAGACCGTGCAAGCTCATCATTTCGATCATCTCCGCCGACTCTTCGTCGTTTGTCGTGACCATTCCGCCCTCACCGGTCACGACGTTCTTGGTTACATAGAAGGAGAAGCAGGTGAAATGGCCAATGTTACCAATCTTCTTCCCCTGGTATTCGGCCCCGATCGCGTGTGCAGCATCTTCGATAACGACTAGATTGTGACGGACCGCGATATCTAGGATCGCCTGCATATTACAAGGGCGACCAGCCATGTGGACCGGCATAACCGCCTTTGTCTTAGGCGTAACCGCTTTCTCCACCAGAGTAGGGTCCAGATTCATGGTGTCTTTTTCAATATCGACAAACACCGGAGTAGCTCGGCAATGGAGGATCACGTTGGCGGTTGCACAGAACGTCATTGGAGACGTGATCACTTCGTCGCCTGTTTTCACCCCAGCGGCAAGCAGACTGAGATGCATGGCCGCTGTGCAGGAATTCGTGGCTCTGGCGTACTTTGCCCCAGTGTACTCGCACATTAGCGCTTCTAATCGTTTTACCTTCGGACCGGTGCCTATCCAACCAGAGCGGAGCGTATCAACGACTTCATCGATTTCGGGTTGCTCGATCAAAGGACTACCAAATGGCAAAAATGACTTTCTTCGTTCTCTCATTCTCTCACGCCCGGCAGTCATTTCTTGAGCTCCTACAAACCAATTCTCATCCGCCGCGTCGCACCACTATCCCAAGTCCGGCATTGTATCGGTCGATTCCTGTATCCAGATTGATTGGCGAGACGGATAAGAATGTCGGGTGTCGGATCCTCCTGCGCAGGGTTTCCTTGTTCTCTGATCAGCATCATTTCTCGAAACTCTTTGAGGGTTCTCGGCCCAGCTGGAGAGGGAATTACGAATCCAAATAGAGCATGTTGGTATGGCACCAAACGGTGCCTCTGCATCCACACCAAATCCAAGACGGCCCATGCGAGTGGCCACACGAGCATCTGTGATGTCTACATGCAGTTTTCGTTGAGCGGCTACGCATTTAGATGCACTCCCGCTGATGCAGTTGTCTCGTCTTCACTCAGTGCTGCTCTCTTTTCCACAACAAACTTCTTTGAGAAGTGCCATACTGGGGTACCCGCGCGTGATATCGTTGCCGACTTCGCCGAGAGAAGATCGCCGGGAAAGAAAAGGCAGGATTGCGGTTGAGGTGGGTGGCGGCGAGGCCCCACTGCATAAAGAAGCTTTGCAAGTCGATCTTAGACCTGTTCGAGGGGTAAACGTTGTCGCCGATGTCAAGTTCCTTCCTTTTCGCTCGGGAATCGTAGAAGATGTCTTCTGTTCACACATGCTGGAGCATCTTTCCTATCGGGACGGATGGGTTTTCCTGAGAGAATGTCATCGCATTATGAAGAAAAAAGCCCGCCTAGAAGTGTCCTGCCCGGATCTTACAGCAGTAGCCCGAATCTACCTTGTCAGCAACCTACAACATAGGATCGGCAGACTGGACAAAGTTGCCTCGGCATTCTATGGTAGCCAAGGGCATTCGGCGGACTTTCATTTGTCAGGATATGACTATGCCTCGTTAAGCCGCATGTTGGTGGGCATTGGGTTTGACAACATCAGACGACTTCGTTCAGCTGAGAACGTAAAAGACCTTAGGGTGAGAAGGGCCAGACGGCTGTATGAGCTGAGGACTGAGGCTTTCAAACCGGCTCGAAGGAGACCCCGTGCGCGAGTCCAGCCTGAGGAACGGAGTCTTGATTGGAAAGATGAAAAGCAATATCTCAAATCCGAAATCAAGTTAGCTAATTCCGTCATTCAGAGACTCGAAAGAAGACACCCTGATCCCCTTTCGACCCTTCTTCATCTGTACGTGACTAGAGAGGATCTTCGGAAAGCTTTCCCTGAGGTTCGAAATGGCAACTATCTTCGACTCCTGCAATGGGCTAACGATACGGTCAACAACCGGACTGATAGAGACTACATGCGCTTGGCGCGCTACGCCAAGTGGTACGCACTAGATCCTTGGCATCAACTTGCTCAAGCAAAGAGTAAGATCTCCGATCTGCATGTTGGACTGTCGAAGTCTGAAGAACAGAGCAGTCAGCTCAGATCAGAAACAACCCTACTACACGACCAACTAGCAAACTCTGAGAAAGAGAAGGCTCAGCTCAGATCCGACATCCACTCATTAGAGGAGGAGAGGAAGGTATTGGAGGGTCGTGTCCAAGCCCTTCTGCACTCCTGGAGCTGGCGACTCAGTGCACCTTTGCGATGGGGAGGCCCCCCCCTCTCCGCTTCTAGGAATAGAAAGAGGCCCTCAGAAATCGTCCAAGGCGAAAGCACTATTGTTCCGGGTTTCCCGGACGATCTCGTAGCATGCACAATTGTAGCGAAGAACTATCTCTCTCAGGCTCGCGTGTTGACCGACTCGTTTCTGAAGTATCATCCGACCTCCACAGTCTTCGTATTGCTGGTAGACGAGGTGGATGACTACTTCGATCCGGGTGCAGAGAGGTTCCGTCTCGTCCGCTTTGAGGAGCTCGGCATAGAGAAGCCCGACGCATTCCGGTTCAAGTATAAAGTCATTGAACTCTCTACAGCTGTAAAACCATTCTTTCTTGAATACCTATTCAGCAAGTTTGGTCTCCGAAAGATCGTGTATCTTGACCCTGACATTTTGGTGACAGACACACTTCATGAATTGTCAGAGCTCCTCGACCGCCACGATATTGTTCTAACGCCTCACATACTCGAGCCGATGGACGACGATAGAAGACCCAGCGAGCTGGATATATTGCTTGCCGGGACATACAATCTTGGGTTCATAGCAATCTCAAGAACTGAAAACACGGCATCGTTCCTGAAGTGGTGGCAGAGACGAGTCTACGACTATTGTATAATGGACCCGCTAAAGGGATTCCATGTGGACCAGAAGTGGGTCGAGCTGGCCCTAGGATTCTTCGATGGCATATACATCCTACGTGACCCGGGCTACAATATCGCTTACTGGAACATGGGTACTAGAAGGCTTACCGTATCTAAGGGAAAGTACTTCGCAAACGATAGACCTCTTCGCTTCTATCATTTCAGCGGACTCGACCCTGACGATCTCAACCGTATCTCCCGGCATCAGAATCGTTTCACCCTCAAAGACCTACCAGAGCATGCAGGACTCTTCGAAACCTACAGGGATCTGCTCTATTCCGCCGGCCACAAAACGGTCAGACATTGGCCCTGCACGTGCGATTACTTTGATAACGGCGTGAAGGTTCCCGAAGCAGCAAGAAAGATCTACCGCGAGTCAACTGAACTCCAGCGCAAATACCCGAATCCCTTTGCGACACGTACAGGAAAGACCTACCTCGACTGGCTGAATACCAGCGCCGAATTAGCGCCAACGAGCCTGCTTATCACTCGACTTTGGCTCGAGATCTATGGGCTCAGAAAGGATGTGCGCGAGGCGTACCCAGACCTATTCGGTTCGAATCGCCTAGGATTCATTAACTGGGCGATCAACACAGGCTGGAAAGAACATGACATAGACAAAGCCTTTCTGCCTGAAGAGTACTTCGCTCTCTCCGAGCTCTCTGAACAGCGAAAGTCAGCCGACACAGTCGGCCAAAAGATCGCTCGAGCGTTGAATGAACTCGCTATGATAACAAAGAGAAGCTTGGAAGTCATCAGAAAGGAAGGAATCATAAGCTTCGTGCGACAGGTTGCTCTCAAGATTGGAAAGCACGAGTATAGAATCATCCGACCCGCACTCGACCTCGGGCCAAGGGACCTTCCCACACGGTCTGGGACTTTAGCTCGCGAAGATACCGATTTGAGAAGCACGACCAGAGACGTCTTGCAGAAAGCGTCGCGGACTCAGAAACTCGATTTCGGAGTGAACCTTGCGGGCTATTTCACCGGTCGCTTTGGAGTTGCAGAGAGTTCGAGAGCCTTCGCAAAGGCCCTAGAGCTTGCTCGCATACCACATGTCCTCAAGAAGATTGTTGCTGATATTCATGGAGAACGACACGTAAGTTCCAGTGCATTCACTGACACAAATCCGTACGCGATCAATCTGGTTCACGTGAACGCAGACATGGCAGAATCGTTCTTCAATTCAAACGGCCCTGCCTATTCACGGAGCAGGTACAACATTGGAATATGGTACTGGGAGACCTCCAAGTTTCCTGCACAATGGCTGCCTGCCTTCAGGTTCTACAATGAGATATGGGTGACAAGCTCTTTCATAGCAGAGTCTCTTTCGAGGATATCCCCGATTCCGGTTGTTAAGATGAGATACCCGCTGCGTGTTGACACAACGAGAATCGATCATGAGTTCAGAAGCAAGGTTGGCATACAGGAAGACACCTCTGTTTTCCTATTCCTTTTTGATTTTCTGAGCGTTTTTGAAAGGAAGAACCCGCTAGGAGTGCTGAAGGCATTTGGACGGGCCTTTGATAGAAATGATAACGCTTTGCTCGTTCTGAACTGCATCAACAGCGAAGCGGATCCGATGAGCATGCGAATGGTGGAAGAAGCGTCTGCAGACCTAGACGTAAGGATAATCTCGAAACACTTGTCGGACGCTGACTATCTTTCTCTTCTAGCCGCCTGTGACTGCTATGTTTCGCTCCACAGATCAGAGGGGCTGGGAGTTCCTATGGCAGAAGCGATGTACTTGGGAAAACCGGTAATTGCCACCGCGTACGGAGGAAACGTCGATTTCATGAATGCGAACAACAGCCTACCAGTGAAGTACGAACTAGTCGAGCTTGACAGAGACAAAAGACCATACGAGAAAGGAAACGTCTGGGCTGACCCGGATGTCGAACATGCATCAGAACTCATGCGGTGGGTCCGCCAGAACAGAGAATCTGCCGGAAGAATAGGGCAAAGGGCCGCGAAGGACATCAGGGAATTCATGAATCCCGTAACCGCTTCTCAGGAGATGCGGGCAAGGCTGCAACAGGTATACTCAAGCCGCTTCATCACTTGAGCCTGCCAAGCGCGCTCTCAGGAGCAACTGAACCCACAAAGCCAGATGTTCCTCAGATGCTTTGACTGATTGGCGAACACACTTAATCGGTTGTAGGACATAACTACCACTGATACCTAGCGAACAGGCGGTGATTCACTCAGATGAGACCAAGTGCGGCTGTGGTCCTTGCAGGTGGAGCAGGCGCGAGATTGCATCCATTGACGACAGATTCTCCCAAAGCAATGCTGCCGATCGCAGGCAAGCCGATCCTCCAATGGATCCTGGAGTGGCTTGCGAGGCAAGGAGTGAGCAGAGTTGTAGTGGGTGTGGCTTACCAGAAGGAGAAGATAGTGGACTACTTCCAAGATGGTTCTCGTTTCGGTCTTGATCTCGTGTACAGTACCCACACAGTGGAAGGGGGAACGGCACAGGGCTTCAGGCTGGCGATCGAGAGGCATGTCCACGATGACACGTTCATCGCCATGAACGGAGACGAACTCTGCAACATCAACTTGGAATCTCTCCTAGCGTATCACGCAAAGCACAAGTCAACCGCCACTGTCTGCGTGAGCCAGTTAAGAAGCCCGTTTGGAGTCGTCGTAATGGACGATGACAACAGGATCCTCGAGTTTCAGGAGAAAAGTCTCGTAGGATCAGTGTACGTCAGCATGGGCATCTATGTGTTTCAAAGAGAGATCCTCCGGTACCTACCGGAGAGAGGCGACCTCGAGAGAACAACATTCGTTTCTCTTGCGAAAGAAAGAAAACTGCGAGCTTACAGACATTCTGGACTTTGGATTACCGTTAACACTCTGAAAGATCTGAAAGAGGCTGACCGAATCCTGTCCAGTCAGAATGAATCGCAATGAATCCCGAGAGCGCTTATTAGGGGACGATGCGTGTCTAAGCACGCTGGGGAGGTAGTCTGATATCGCCACCATTCTGATGACCGGCTGCACAGGCTTCATTGGATCGAACCTAGCCAAGAAACTCGTGGAAAAGGGCAACATGCTCTATGGCCTTGTGAGGCACACCGCACAGGGGGACCTGCAGCCGTTGAAGTCCATTATCAGCAAGGTCCGATTCATAGAGAGCGACCTGACGGACTACCATTCCGTGGCATCCGCAGTGGAGAGCGCCAACCCTGACTTCATCGTTCACCTCGGTGCCCTGACGCCGGTGCGATTAAGCTATGAGAACCCATTTGCCTTTCTTCGCATCAACCTACAAGGAACATGCAACCTAGTGCACGCCATTCTTGAAGTGGCACCGAAGGCGAGACTGATCCACGGTTCGACAGCAGAAGTCTACGGTTGGCAAGGAAAACAGGCTGTTGATGAAACTGCGAGACTGAGACCCTCCTCACCCTATGGCGTGTCAAAATCCGCTGCCGATGAGTATGTGCAGATGGCTGGAAGGACGTTCGGCCTGAAGTACACGATCCTGAGGTGCAACAATACGTACGGTAGGAAGGGCGAGAGAGGTTTCCTAGTGGAATACGTGATCACTGCAATACTGGATGGCGGGCCTGTCTACATAGGCGCGCCTGCCCATGTCAGAGACTACATGTTCGTTGACGATCACGTCAACGCTTATGTTCTTTCTCTCGAAAAAGGTGAAGCTGAAGGTGAGATATTCAATGTCTCGCCCGGAAATCCCATCACAAATCTTGAGCTGGCGAGGCACATATCTCAAGCGATGAATTACCGGGGTCAAATTGTGGAAGGATCATATCCTCCGGGATATCCATATCGTTCTACCAAGCGCGACACAGAGTACATAGTTCTCGATGCCTCTCGGATCAGAGACAAGCTAGGATGGAGGCCATCTGTCACCCTGCAGGAGGGTCTCAAGACTGCGATCAATGGATGGCTCGAAGCGCAATCAAAGAAGACGTGATTGGAGGCATCCGGATAACCTCGACGCCCGCCCCAAGAGAAGAATCCGTCTAACAGACAGCAGCAGACAGCAAATATCTGAGAAGGGACAGCTGCATATCCGAGAAACAACTGCAGAGTTCGCATGAAATGTTACAGGGATATCCAAGACCTTATGTCTTGGCGTCGCAACATGTTCAAATCACAAGTCTAGGTTGATGGTCGAGCGTGTGCCTGCGCGATGACAAGATTGATGTGTTGCTTGAATGACGACATGTTCGTTTTCGATCGTGATCCCCACTTACAACTCCTCACGAACGATAGAAGTACTCTGCAATGAGATCTTTGCTAAAGAGCCAGATGCCGAAGTGATTATCGTTGATGATAACAGCCCAGACCACACAGGTCTGATAGCGGAGGCGATTGCAGCAAGCCATGCGATGGTGAAGGTTGTTCCTAGAGCCAGCAAGCTCGGCGTTGGTTCTGCAGTGTACGATGGAGTCCTGCACGCGACATCGGAGATGGTTGTCGTTATGGACTCGGACCTGCATCATCGCGTTTCCGACCTCCCCCGAATGATAGAACTCCTGCAAGGTGGCTATGATGTAGTTATCGCAAGCAGATACATGAAGGGATCACAATTCGTCTGCTCGTCTGTCGGAAGGCGTCTCGTGAACAGAGCCGGAAATAGCATTGCACGTCTGCTATTGGGTGCCAAAGTACAAGACTGGACACATGGCTTCAGAGGCTACAGAAGAACTGCTTTCCTGGCATGTTTTGAGAAGTCTTACGTAGACGGAACCTTCAACCTGGTCGTGCTCGCGAATGCATACAAACAAGGATACAGAATTGCCGAGATACCATGCCATACCGTTCATCAAGGGAAGTCTAATGCGCAACTTGCCTTCCGATACCTCAAGACAGCAGCGCTTATTGCCGCCAGACGCGTTGGCGACCGGTTGCACAGGACCGTGGTCAAGTGAGAATCGTTACAGTAGACAGCAAACATTATGCACCATTAGTGAGGTTCCTGAGAGGACTCGACAAAGGCACTACACATGCTTACACACACTTCGGCTACGTGGTGCGGAACCCGGCCGAGTCTGCACGCAGGATTATAGAAGCAATACACGACGGGCAGATGTTGGGCTATGCGCTCGTTCACGAGCATAGAATCCTGGGTTTCGGCCACCTAGATCTATTCGCAAAGAAGGAGAAAAAACACGTTGTGAAGCTGGGACTCGTCCTGCATCAGAGATATCAAGGCAAGGGGCTTGGAAAAAGACTCCTAGATTCGATGATAACAGCAGCGACAAAGATGGGTATAGAGAAAGTATGGTTAGCAACGTACGCAGACAATACGCGAGCTCTTCAGTTATATCTATCGAGAGGATTTGCAGTAGAAGGGATATTCCGCAAAGAGGAAAAAACCGATGGCCGATACAGGGATGTTATATCCATGGCGCTGTTCCTGAAGCCAGGTTGCGATTAGAATGAGCGAAAAAGTCTTGGTAACAGGAGGAGCAGGATTCATGGGCTCAGCTCTTGTGCGCATATTGGCAGACGAGAACTACGAGGTCTTCATCTATGACAACTTCGTCACAGGAACTGCATCCAACCTCAAGGGGATCCTCCGCAGTCACATAATTCGCGGAGATGTGGAAGGCTCAAAGTTCATGAAGACGCTCTCAGCTATCAGGCCGGATATTGTGTTTCACTTAGCTGCTGACCCATATATCCCGTTGTCGTACGACCATCCAGAGCGATTCTTTCACACGAACTTCGAAGGAACACTAAATGTTCTCATGACATGCAAGACCTTCGAGGTAGGCCAGATCGTGTACTATTCAACTTCAGAGGTTTACGGTTCGGCAAAGACCGTTCCGATGGACGAGCAGCACCCAACTGCACCCCAGTCTGTGTACGCTGTGAGCAAGCTCGCTGCCGACAACCTGTGCAGAGTGCTAGCCAAAGAACAAGGCATCCCGGTTGTCATCGTTAGACCATTCAATTGCTATGGTCCAAGAGAAACGCATCCGTACGTTATTCCGGAGATCATTTCTCAGCTTGCTAAGTCGAGCGAGTTATCCTTGGGAAACTTGGAGGCCCGGAGGGATTTCACATACGTTGATGACACAGCACGCGCGGTCTGCATGCTAGTGCGCAAGCAAGGAATTGCGGGTGAGGTGTTTAACATAGGATCTGGAAGGGACTACTCAGTAAAGGAGTTGGCGGAGAAGATCGCCTCAGTCATGACCGGAGGGATGGTGACGATAAGAGTGGACAATTCTAGACTGCGTCCCTACGACGTAACACGCCTTGTTTGTGACAGCTCAAAGGCTCGAAGCCTAACTGGATGGAATCCGGAAATCGATCTGGAAGATGGACTGAGGAGGACCATCGAATGGTACAAGGCGAACGACTGCCTGTGGGAGTGGGAACGCAGGTATCCTCCTCCTGCGGGAGAGAGACAATATGGTTCCTCTTGAGGGATCAGACCATCGTAGGACTCGCTCGATTCTTGGGGGCACCAAGCGCGTAACCAGGTACCGTATCCCTTGGAGCCGTCCTGACATTGGCCCGGATGAGATAAATGATGTCCTTGAGGTGATGCGCCAGGGATGGGTAAGTCAGGGCAAAGTCACCGAGGAATTTGAAAGCGCACTCGCCAAATACTGCGGCGCTGCTTACGCCACCGTTGTCAACAACGGATCTTCAGCCCTTATGTGTGCGCTCATGGCCCACGGCACAAATGCTGGCGACCTTGTCGTTCTGCCAGACTACACCCACATAGCCACAGCGAATATTCCAAAACTGCTTGGATGCCGAGTGTTACCAGTTGACATTGATCCGGAAACATTGAATGTTGATTGCGAGGCACTTGAACGAGTCATCAGACGACACAGGCCCAAGTTTGTTGTCGTGGTAGATGTTGCAGGATTGCCCAACGACATGGAATTCTTGTCTGATCTTGCACGTAGGTACAGATTCACCCTCATCGAAGACGCTGCTGAATCGATAGGTGCAGAATACAAGCACCGCCGTGTCGGATCGCATGGACATACTGCGACATTGAGTTTCCATGCTGCGAAACAGCTGACCACGGTCGAGGGTGGAGCTATTCTAACAGACGATCACAGAACTGCCAAGAGATGTCGAATGATAAGGAACCACGGAGAAGATCCGTCTTCGAAATACGTTTCCACCCTCATGGGTGGGAACTTCAGAACCACAGATATCCAGTCTGCCATCGGAATTGTCCAGCTGAGAAAGCTCGACGCCTACTTGTCTAGGAGGAATCAGATACTGCACCTGTACAGGGAGAGACTCTCAGGACTCCTTAGGTTTCAGGCCGTCTCATCCCACGTGACGAAGCACGGTTGCATGATGACTATTGCGCTCACTAGCTCAGGAACGATCCGACACGATCTGGAGCAGCATCTGAATCAGCATGAAATAGAAACGAGAAGACCGTGGCCTCCAATTCACCGCCAATCTCAATTCAGGTCGGCCGGCGACACTTTCCCCAATAGCAATCACGCCTACAAGAGCGTGATCTCACTTCCGCTCTACAACGCAATGAAAGACACTGAGATCGAAACTGTTGTGTCAAGTGTTCTGACCTTCGAGGCAGACCGATATGCCAAGGGGGGCCAGATGAGGTGAATATTTGAAGAACTACGAAACCCGACAGACTTGCAGGTCGTGCGGTTCTGGAGAGCTCGTTGATGTTCTCTCACTTGGCATACAATATGTGTCTGATTTCCTTGAGGAACGAACGAATGGTGGACTCCTAGCCCCCCTTGGGCTTGTTCTTTGCGACGTCAACTCCGGCGGCTGCGGACTGGTTCAGCTTCGGCATACTGTTCCAGGAGATCTGCTCTATAGACGCTACTGGTACCGGTCCGGTGTCAACGCAAGCATGACTGAAGCGCTAAGAGACGTGGCAAACCAAGCCGAGCGATTGACCGGGCTATCTGATGGGGACATAGTTGTTGATATCGGGTGCAATGATGGCACCCTGCTCCGCTCATTTCGCAGAAGACATCTTACATTGATTGGATTCGAGCCAGCCAAGAACCTCATCCCATTCGCAGAAGTTGGCACGACCAAGATAATCAATGACTACTTCAACTTGGAAGGCTACAGAAAGAATCTTGGGGAATCCAAGGCGAAACTGATCACTAGCATTGCCATGTTCTATGATCTGGAAGACCCAAATTCATTCGTCGAGGATGTCAGAGCATGCTTGGACGATGATGGCGTCTGGGTTATCCAGATGAGCTACCTTCCTTCAATGCTGAGACAAAACGCATTCGACAACATATGTCACGAACACCTAGAGTACTACTCGATGACTTCGCTTCAGAGCCTCCTAAGCCGGCATGGTTTCGAGATATTCGATGTCGAACTCAATGAAGTCAACGGCGGAAGTTTCAGAGTCTACGTCAAGCACGAGGGATGCAGATCATACGGCAAGGAGGGGTCACGTGGCCGACTGGCGAGAATTAGAAGACTCGAGCGCGACCTGCACCTGTCTGACACACGAGCATATCTGGAGTTCGCCTCGAGGGTAAACTCGCTACGGGACAGGCTGCACGAGTTTATCAGCGCCGAACACAAGAAAGGCAAGAAGATCTACGTATACGGAGCATCGACAAAAGGAAACACACTTCTACAATTCTGCAACCTAGATCGTGGGCTGATTGATGCCGCAGCGGATCGTAACCCAGACAAATGGGGAAAGAAGACCATTGGGACACACATACCGATCATTTCGGAAGAACAAGCACGGGCCGATAGACCTGACTATTTCCTAATACTTCCCTGGCATTTCCTTGGTGAATTCATGAAACGCGAAGAAGCATACTTGAAGGGTGGGGGCAAATTCATCGTTCCTCTCCCGGAGTTCCGGGTAATCTAGACCATGTCTCAAGATCAAGATGATAATCGGTTCCGCGACCGAGAAGTCACCGAATTCGATGCAAGAATGGACGACACAACCAGTCCCATTCCTAAGCATCGGCCATGGCACGCCTACATCGCGAGACTAGCCCGAGAGATTCTACCCTTACTGTCATACCTCTTCGTTGCTCTGCTGATGGTATATCCCGTTGCCTCCGCGGACTCCGTCATTGGCACGAACGAGTCTCTTGCGTACATTTGGTTTCTTAGTTGGATACGCCGATCGCTCTTGTCCGGGACATGGCCTTTCTTCACAAACGCAATCTACTACCCAACAGGCGGCAGCCTCCTCCTCAATGCGGCATCGCCGATGAGCGCAGTCTTCGCAATCCCAATTCTCCCGCTTGCGGGGAACTGGATTGCCACCTACAACGTGCTCACAGTGTTATCCTTGGCTCTATCCGGCTACTCCGCCCACAGACTGTCACTGTATATGACTCACGACCTCTACGGAGCCTATCTTGCAGGAGTGCTTTTTGCCTTCAATCCTTTCATGCTTGGTCACGCCCTTGGGCACCTAGCCCTAATATCCGCGTACGGCATTCCGCTCTACGTACTGTATCTCATGAAGACCGTGGACGGCAAGACCGGCACGAACTCCCTGTACGCGGCAATCGCACTGGTCCTAGTAACGTACGCCGGTTGCTACCAGTATCTCATTTTCTGCGTGCTGTTTACGGCCATCTATCTGGTCCACAAAGTAGTTTCCCTGCGTAAGTTGGGAATACTGCCTGTTGCTGCTGCGCTAAAGACAATGACGTGGAAAGTCGCAGGGATTGGCGTATTGTTTTTCCTCATCGCGTCACCGGCGCTGATTCCCGCAATCATTATGCTTATCGGAGATTCGGCCTACTACTCCTATATGACGCCCACCCACGCAACAAGCTTGGTTTTCTCAGCGGACCTTCTATCATATGTCATTCCTCCTGAATGGAGCGTGCTTTCACAAGGATGGGTTCAGGCCCTCTCAGCAAGGTTGGTCACGCAGCTAGCGGAAAACAGCCTCTTCTTTGGATACACTGCACTTGCTCTGATGGCATACGCGCTCGTAAAGGCCAAGAGAGGGATCGGCTTGTGGGTTATGTCGCTTGTAGTGTTCCTCACACTCACACTTGGACCAATCCTCAGGGTAAACGGGGCTACTCATTTCACGAGGCAAGAAATCAGCATCTGGCTTCCCTACGCAGCGTTGCCGTATTTGCCGATACTCAGGTATGTCGGAGAACCGACTAGGTTCGGCGTGTTCGTGAAGCTCTCGGCAGCGATGATCAGTGCCCACTCGTTCCTCCAAATATCGCGAGACAAGTTCTTCACCTCCGAGCGGAGAAGAGCCACGGTTGCCACGTTCCTGATCATCTTGATTCTAGCCGAGTTCGCTTGGATTCCATTCCCCAGCACAAAACCTGACGTGCCAACCATTTTCTCAAGGATGGCAAAAGATCGCGAAGACTACGCGTTCGTGATAGTGCCCATCCTCCTAAGTGGCGATAGCGCGAAGTACATGTACTACGCTGCTGTGGCGGGGAAATCGCTTGTAGGCGGATATATCTCTGGGGGCGGAGGAAACGCGGCACCAGCCTATTTCCTCACTAACCCTCTGATGAGCAGGCTGTATAGTATCAAAACCTCCTCCGGAGTGCTAGATCAGAGCCTGCCAGAGGTTGGCTCCAGCATTCTGCGCTATTACCACATCAGGTACATCATAGTTCTCCCGCATCTCCTGTCCTCACAGGAACTGGACACCGTCTTGAAAATGATGAAGGAAATCAACGCATCACTTGTTGAGCAAAGCGACGATGCGATAGTCTACACACCCGGTGACCAATCTCAGGAGACGCCGTTCATGTGGCTCGGTGAGAACTGGCAGTACGTCAATTGGATGTGGACAAAGACGTTCCCTGAATCAGCAGAAATCTGCAACGATGCAAGAATCTACGTCGTAAACCCATCCAATTCCACGATGCACGCTACCCTCAGCTTTCGAGCAAGAGCCTACGAAAACACAACTCTTACGCTCCAGCTCAACCAAGATCAGACTTACACGATGAGAACAAATCAGGAGTGGTCGTATGGGAGTTACGGCTTTCTCCTCAGGCCCGGCTCGAACATCTTGATTCTCCGCGCGTCAAGCTCTTACGCAGGAGCCGGCCTCCTTTCACAGTCTGATGACCCCTACCGCTGCGGACAGCCTGCTCCTGTCCTATTTGAGAATATCAGGCTCGTGTCCGACGGGCCCTGATTGTACTCAGAGGATCAAATCACCGATCAAACTCCGAATGCCAAGAGCGTGCCTAGAGAGACTTCATGCCGAGCGCGGGGCTCATCCCATTCCTGACGACCGACCGCTGTCCCATGGAATCAGACCGTGGAGACAAGTAGCGGGTCGTGTTCCTCCTGTCAAATCCCCTTCCGCTGGAGAATCCGATCCAGACTATGCGACGTCCTCATATGCCACCATCGTGCGGATGTATATTCCGTTGTCGGGGCCCCTGACCAGCAAGAAGAGCCCACAGGTTTCACCCGATGCGCCTGCCAACACAGGAGCGCCCAGCGTTGCGCCGTCCATTGCTCCCCAATCCAGAAGGGACCCCGAAGTCAACTCAACAGAGTTCACGTAGATTCCGTTGTCAGTACCCCTCACAGCAAGATACATCGTACTACCAGACACAAAGATCGAAGGACTATCGTTGGTGGCACCAGGCACCCATCTCCAGCTTGTCTGGGACCCACTTCCAACATCTACAGTCTTCCAATAGATTCCGTTGTCAGTACCCCTCACAGCAAGATACATCGTACTACCAGATAGGAAAATCGAAGGAGCACTCTGAGTCGCACCAGAGGTCCAACTCCATGTATAGAACTCCAATGTGTTCTGCTGCAGGTACGCCCAATAGATTCCGTTGTCAGTACCCCTCACAGCAAAGGCCGTCGTGTCACCGTATGTTGAAGCTGACGGCGATGACAACGTCGCACCGGGCAACGCGAGCCAGGTCTGGCTTCCGGCCAGACCTCTAGATTCAGAGATATCAAACGACGGCGGGTCGTCAGCTGCCTTGCTGGTTCCCCCCCCACTTACACTAATGTATGCAAGAACCTGCCGAGTGATCTTCCCGGATATGGCGTAGACGAAGAATGTGTAGTCGCCGTTGGCGGCACCGGAACCAACACTGACAGTCATGGTCGACGTGAAGGGTGGTGTACCCGTCTTCGTTGGAGTTCCGTCGAAGAGGAAGGTTGCCTGGGCGGCGGGATCAATCCTGCGAACGCTCAGCTGCACCTGCGATGCTGACCCACTGACGAGCGTCACTGATACCGTGAAAGATGTAGACCCGCCTGCAGACACGGACTGACCGGCGGGAGAGATGCTCACGCGATAGTCGAAGTAGCCGTAGTATGCACGAACGAAACCATTCCAATAGGTCCCCTTCGACCAGTCGAGAGGATCGTAATCGGTGTTGTAGCCCTTGAGCTCAAGTATCACAGTACCTGTTGGCTTCCAGATTATCTGGATGCTCTTCGGCACGAATACGGATAGGCCGTGGGCGTAGATCTTGTCACTTCCGGCATAGTTGGCGACGATCGGCCCGCTGGAATCCGTAATGTCTGACATCACCTTGGCGGCGAGTGATTGAGTGATCGAGTCGGAAACATAGGCATTCACGTTCGATGCGAATTCGTACAGGTCAACGTAGCGCCACTCAGGTTCGTACAAACTATGAGTTTGCTTCATGGCAGTCACTACTTGGGCCCTGTAGCTAGACGTAGCCACGCCGGTCTCCAGCGCGTTCCCCAAATTCATCGAATCGTAGATGAGATTACCAAAGTTCTTGAGCGGGTCTGCCCCATTCAGCTCTACCGCAGAAAGAGTCACCGAGCCTGAAGAGCCATAAAAGACACTTGCCTTGTTCACAATCGTCTGACTCAAGGTCTTCCCATTCATGCTGGGATTTGCGGTCAAGTCAGTGAGGACCTCGCCATATGGGAAATACACATCTGGCGGATCCGCCCTGTAGGGCATCACGTTCTCCGAAGCCACCATGTAGTCAACAGCGTTTGTTCTCGGAGGACCGTAGCTCAGAGTAGTGTACCACAGAGCGTCCGCGACTTCTACCATACCCATGAGGCACGCGTGGAAGAATAGCACATCTATCTTCTGGTTGGCCTCTATGATTGCACGCTGAAGATTCTGCATGCTCATGGAGCTGGTCGTACCATGGGAACCATGGTAGTCCTTGAGTATGTACGCGAAGCCATCTCCGTGATTGTGAAGATCAAGAAGGTAATGCGATGCAGGATATTGAGATACGGTTCAAGTTATGAACTGCTTCAAGCTCGCGTAGTTTGTAGTGTCAACGTTGGTCCCATATCCGGGATAGTCGGTTCTCTCAGTGTGCCCTCCACTCTCAATGTGATAGTAGTGGGTGTTGTGCCCATATTCGTCGACTAAGACGACCACATCGACCTGCGATGTGGATCCAACAGATTGGAGGCGATTGAGCAAAGATGAAGCGAGACCCTTCGTGTCTCTGCCAAGATCATTGTCGTAGGCAGTGTAAACCATGTAAGTCCACTGCCTGGTAGTAGGAGGCCCTGAGAAACTCGCAGTGATACTCCCAGGCCCTGTGAATCCGACAGTGGTTGTCGGATTCGATCCGCTACACGAGAGTCCGCCGGTGCAACTCCACCCGGTGAGCGTATAATCGGTGGGTATGTTGGCACATGCTGTTGTCGTGCCGCCGGATGGGATTGAGTCATATACGTACTGACCATTCGTCCTGCCAGTGTTTAAGCAGGAACCCCAACTAATAGACCCCTTATCGGACGGACTAGTATAGAAGGTCACCTTGGCTGAATACTCGGCCTTTATCCAACCATTCCCGTCTATTTCCATCGTGGCTGGGTTGGCAGAAATATTCGGGACATAGACACCTGTAGGTTCGCTTGTGGGGGGATTCTTGTTGCCGTATACCCAGATCATCTGGTAGTTCGCCGGTACGTTGACATATACGTTGCTGACTGTCCCAGAGTAGGAACCGGTCTGGCCATTGGTGTAGGTTGAACTTCCAATAGTAAAAGTGGAGTGGACCCCTGTCTTTGAGAACGTTTTCTGAGGTCTTAAACTGATGGTTTCATAGGTCATTCTTGGTCACCTTGAGTTTGCCTAGATACTCGTACGGCGTCAGGTAGCCTAACGCGGAA